>RRZT010777214.1_pt1 | contig 32500 bp, 26 predicted proteins | sample 2165551 | NCBI WGS metagenome assembly RRZT01 (sample SAMN10456910, study PRJNA506462) | wastewater metagenome | biome: wastewater; feature: sludge; material: wastewater sludge; isolation source: wastewater sludge with Escherichia coli K12::gfp cells carrying plasmid... | place: USA: Moscow, Idaho...
CGGCCATCTCACCCACGGCTTCCGCCCCAACATCTCCGGCAAGATGTTCCACCAGCGCAGCTACGGCACCGACCCGACCACCGAGCTCATCGACTACGACAAGCTGCTCGCCGACGCGAAGGAGTTCCGTCCGCTCATCATCGTCGCCGGGTACTCGGCGTACCCGCGGCGGCTCAACTTCGCGAAGATGCGCGAGATCGCGGACGCCGTCGGCGCGACCCTGTTCGTCGACATGGCCCACTTCGCGGGCCTGGTCGCCGGCAAGGTGTTCACCGGCGAGGAGGATCCGGTTCCCTACGCCGACATCGTCGCCACCACGACCCACAAGTCGCTGCGCGGTCCTCGCGGCGGCCTGCTGCTGGCCAAGGCCGAATGGGCCGACGCCATCGACAAGGGCTGCCCGATGGTGCTCGGTGGCCCGCTGTCGCACATGATGGCTGCCAAGGCCGTCGCGCTCGCCGAGGCCCGCACCGACGCCTTCCGCACCTACGCGCACAACGTCGCCGACAACGCCAAGGCCCTCGCCGAGGGCCTGATGAAGCGCGGCGTGACCCTGGTCACTGGTGGCACCGACAACCATCTGGCGCTGCTCGACGTGCGTTCGTTCGGCCTCACCGGGCGCCAGGCCGAGTCGGCGCTGCTCGACTCGGGCATCGTCACGAACCGCAACTCGGTGCCGAACGACCCGAACGGGGCGTGGTACACCACCGGCGTCCGCATCGGGACGCCGGCGCTCACCTCGCGCGGTTTCGGCGCCGACGAGTTCGACACGGTGGCCGAGCTGATCGTCGACGTGCTGAAGAACACGACGCCGGTCACGGCGTCCACCGGCAAGCCGGGCAAGGCGAAGTACACCCTCGCCGACGGCGTCGCCGAGCGGACGAAGGCGGCGGCGTCCGAGCTGCTGGACGCCAACCCGCTCTACCCCGGCCTGGAGGTCTGAGCCCCACGCGCGTCGGAGCGTGGGAATTCCCGGGGGTGTTGACACCGGCTCGCGGGCTCGTGCGAGAGTAGCGGCAGGTTTCTCTCCCGGGAGTTCACATGCACCGTCGCGTCCTCGCCGTTCTCTTCGCGTTCGTCGTCGCCCTCGGGCTGCAGCCGCTGGTCACCCCGCGAGCCGCGGCGGCGCCGGGGCTGACGGTCGCGGTGGGCAGCTTCCAGTCGGAGTTGGGCTGCTCGGGCGACTGGCAGCCCGACTGCACGAAGACGCAACTCACCGATCCGGACGCCGACGGCGTCTGGACGCTGGAGACCACCGCGCTGCCTGCGGCGTCCTACGAGGCGAAGGTCGCGCTCAACGGGAGCTGGGACGAGAACTACGGAGCCGGCGGCGTCCTGAACGGGCCGAACATCGGCTTCACCGTCACCGAGGCCGGCCAGAAGGTGACGCTGCGCTACGACGCGTCCAGCCATGTGCTGACGATCCTCGCCGGCCACGGAGCCGACAACAATGTGGAGTGGGACGGCGTCGCGCACGACTCGCGCGACCTGCTGTACCGGACGCCCGGTGGTGCCGTGCCGGCCGGCACGCCGGTCACGCTGCGGGTTCGGACGTTGCACGACGATGTCACCGGCGTCGCGCTGCGCGTCCACTCGTTGAACAAGGGCCAGTCGGTCGTGGCGATGACGAAGGCGGCGGCGGGGGTGTCGTGCTACGACGCGAAGCTGGCGTCGCAGACGTGTGACTTCTGGGCCGCGACCATCCCGGCCAGCCACGGCGCCGACAACCTCTGGTACCGCTTCGTCGTCACCGACGGCGCCGACACCGACTACCTGGCCGACGACACCGCCGCCCTCGACGGCGGTGCCGGCAAGGTCACCGACGACGCCGTCGACACGAGCTGGGCGCTCATGCTGCACGTGCCGGGCTACGCGGCACCGGCCTGGGCCCGCGACGCGATGGTGTACCAGATCTTCCCCGACCGGTTCCGCAACGGCCGCGCCAACAACGACCCGAAGACCGGCGACGTCCGCTACGACGACCCGGTGCGACGCATGACGTGGGACGCCCTGCCCGAGGGTTACTGCCGCAACTACACCGACGGCGACACGAACTGCCCGTGGCGGTTCGACGACACCCCGCCCAACTGGAGCCCCACCAAGGAGGGCCCGCGCGGCCGCGACTACTACGGCGGCGACCTGAAAGGCGTCGACCAGCAGCTCGACTACCTCAAGTCGCTCGGCATCAACACCATCTACCTGAACCCGGTGTTCGACGCGGGCTCCAACCACGGCTACGACACGCAGGACTACTACCGCATCGACCCGTACTTCGGCACCCAGAAGGACTTCGACAACCTGGTGAAGCACGCCCACGCGATGGGCATCCGGGTCGTGCTCGACGGAGTGTTCAACCACATGTCGTCGGACTCGCCGATCTTCGACCGCTACCACCACTACCCCACCGTCGGCGCCTGCGAATCGGTCGATTCGCCGTACCGCTCGTGGTTCACGTTCGTCGAGGACGCCGCCGGCCCCTGTGCCGGACCCAACGGCACCAGGATGCGCTACGAGGGCTGGTTCGGGTTCGACTCGATCCCGGTCCTGACGAAGAGCAAGGCCGAGGTGCAGGCGTACTTCCTCACGAGCAGGGACTCGGTCGCGAAGCACTGGTTGCGGGCCGGCGCTGACGGCTGGCGTCTCGACGTGTCGGGCGACGCGAGCTTCCCCGACGGCTACTGGCAGACGTTCCGCACCGCCACGAAGGCCGTCGCGCCGAACAGCCTGTCGATCGGCGAGACGTGGCAGAAGGACTCGGCGCTGCTGCGCAGCATCCGCGGCGATCAGCTCGACACGACGATGAACTACCGCATCCGCGACGCCGTGCTCGGCCTGCTCGCCCCGCAGTCGTTCGACTCGAAGGGCTTCGCCGACTCGGGACGCAAGCTGACGGCGTCCGAGTTCGCCAATCGGCTCGCGTCGGTGCGCGAGGACTACCCGGACGCCGCGTACTACTCACTGCTGAACATCCTCGACAGCCACGACACCGAGCGCGCACTGTGGACGCTGACGGCCGGCCCCGAGACGCGGGCCGGGCGTGAGAATCCGGCGGCGCTGGCGGCCGGCAAGGCGCGGCTGCGGTTGGCGTCTCTGATCCAGTTCACGCAGGCCGGCATGCCGACCGTCTACTACGGCGACGAGGCTGGCGTGACCGGCGACGACGACCCCGACGATCGCCGCACCTACCCGTGGGCCGACCTGGGTGGCTCGCCCGACAAGGCGCTGATCAGCCACTACACGGCCCTGACGTCGCTGCGGAACGCCGAGCCGGCGCTGCGCACCGGCGACTTCCGGGTGCTGCTGGCCGACGACGCGGCATCGACGGTGGCCTACGGGCGCAAGACGCAGTACCGCGGCGGCATCGTGGCCCTGAACACGTCGGACGCCGCCCGAACGCTCAGCATCCCGGTGGGCGGCTACCTGCCTGAGGGCACCCGGCTGACGGTGGTGTTCGGGGTCGGGGTGGCGACCGGAACGACGGCGACCGTGAGCGGGGGCGTCCTGAAGGTGGCGCTGCCGGCGAACGCGGGCGCCTGGCTGGCCACCGGCGACACCGACCTGCTGGCCCCGGCCGCGCCGAAGGCGTCGGTGGCCGCAGAGGCGTCCGGGAGTGTGACCGTGGCGTGGCAGCCGGTGCGTGGGGCCGTGGGCTACCAGGTGTACGCGAGTCCGGTGACCGGCGGCGGCTGGGTGCAGGTCACCTCCAAGCCGGTGCCGGGCAGCAGCTACACGGTGTCAGGCCTGGACAACTCGCGGCAGTACTTCTTCGTGGTGCGGGCGCTCGACTTCGTCGGCAATGCCTCGGAGCCGTCGAACGAGGTGACCGCGATTCCGCATCCGCGCGTGGCGTGGGCGAACCTGCAGTGGCCGCCGACGATCAGCCACACCATCTCGGCGGTGAACCGTACGCCCGACGTCTCCGGGCAGGTGTTCATCGAGGGCGCGACGGCGTCGCCGGGCGCGACGCCGGGCCTGGTCGCACAGCTCGGCTACGGGCCCGTCGGCTCGGTGCCGGGCGCCGGCTGGACGTGGGTCGACGCCCGCTTCAACACCGACGCCGGCAACAACGACGAGTTCGCGGCGTCGCTGCTGCCCGAGCGCGTCGGCACCTACGACTACGTGTACCGCTACTCGGTGACCGGCGGACGGGACTGGCTCGTCGCCGACCAGTCCGGTCTGGTGGCCGCCGGGGCGGCGCCCAGCAAGCCCGGACGCCTCACCGTCGCGGCGTCCACGGACGCCACGGCACCGTCGGTACCGACGGGCCTGTCCGTCGTCTCGCGCGCTCCGACCGCGATCGGGCTGGAGTGGCACCCGGTGGTCGGTGACGCCACCCTGCACGGTTACGAGATCGGACGCCGCGCTGGCGGCACCGGCGAGTTCGTGGTGGTCGGGGCGTCCAGTGGTGCGTCGTTCGTCGACCAGACGGTCAGCGAAGGCGGCACCTACAGCTACGCGGTGCGCTCGGTCGACACGTCGCTGAACCGGTCTGGCTGGTCGGCGCAGGTGAGCGCCACCGCGGAGCTGCGCAAGGTGACCGCCGAGTTCACGGTGACCGTGCCCGCCACGACCGAGGCCACCGGACGCACCGTCCACATCGCAGGGTCGCTCGACAATCTGGACGGCGGCCTGCCGGCCTGGAACCCGGGCGGGGTGAAGCTGACGCGGGTCGACGCAACCCACTGGCGCGTGCAGGTGAGCGGGCTCGAGGGCACAGCCGTGGAGTACAAGTACGCCCTCGGCGACTGGGAGCACAGCGAGAAGGACGCCACCTGCGGCGAGATCGGCAACCGGCAGGTGACGCTGACCTACGGCACCGACGGCGTCCACAAGGTCGCCGACACCGTGGTCAACTGGCGCAACGTGGCTCCCTGCGGGAACTGATCTGCAGAGCAGAAGCGCCCTGCGACATGACGTCGGAGGGCGCTCGGCTGTGGGTCGGGCAGGATCGGGGCTCGCTCAGCGGGAGACCAGCGTCCCCTGCAGGGTGGTGACGAAGTTGCGCAGCGAATCGGGCAGGTCACGCAGGTGCCACTGCTCGGGCGCGTGGTACCAGTGCAGGTCGGTACTGTCCGCGTCAGCGTCGTTGTCGGCGCGCACCAGCGCGTCGATCCACCGCTCGGCGCCACCCAGCACGACGGCGTAGGGCACCACCTTCGACAACTCCTCCAGCGGCCGATCCTGCGCCACCGGGTCGGTCGCCTGGGTCTGCAGCTGCTGGCGCAGGACGCCGAGGCCGTTCAGGGCGCTGGCGCCGGCCGCGGTGCGGGCCGGCATGGCCTGCCCGATGAACATGAGACCGGCAGCGAGCCCGAGCAGCACGAGACCCACCAGCCCGAAGTCGGTGAACGCCACCAGAAGCCCGGCCACCACGACCGCGACCGCAACTCCCGCCCAGCCGATGCGCGACCAGCGGGCGCGTACGGCGTCCGGACGCTGCGAGAACCAGCCCTGAGACACGACGTCACCGTAGAGCTGGTACTGGACGCCGCTGATCGCGGCGGCCACCCGCTCGCCGGCCTCCGAGAGCAGCGCGCCCCCGTCGGCCGGAGCGACAGCGTCGCGCAGCGTCCGTTCGAACTCGTGCAGGCCGGCGCCGTCACCGCGTTGGGTCAGACGCCAGTCGGCCGGCTGGTACATCGAGGCGCGCGGCAGCTCTTCGATCAGCAGATGACCGTTCACGGCCAGGTCGAGCACGGTCGCGGTCACGTCGATCGGGTCGACCCGCTCGTCGACGAGGGTGCCGAGAAGTCCGGGACGCAGCCCGTCGGCCGTCCGGAACGCCATGCGGCCCTCGCCGACCGGCTCGAAGGACGCCACCGCTGTCGGCTCGGCGTGCGCGGCGGCGTCGGCGCCGAAGCGGCGATGCAACAGCCAGAAGGCGATCGCACCCAGCGCCGCCAGACCGAGCGCGACAGCCAGCGGGATCGGCGCCGCCGAGAAGCCGTGGTCGAGCGTCCAGACGCGGCGGACCTCCTGGTTGCCCGCGACGACGGCGGTCGGGAACCGCAGCTCGACCTGGACGACCTCACCCACGCCGCGAGGCCCGTCGCTGAAGAACGGGTCGGACTGCTCGTGGGTGCCGCCCGCGTACCGCTTGCAGTTGCCCGGATTGGCCGGGGGGCCGGCCGCGCAGTCGATCGCGGTGAACGGACCCGGCGTCTTCACGGTCGCGTCGAACACCCTGACCGGAAGGTTGAGGCCCTGCAGCAGCCGCCACGCCACGGTGGTGCTGCCGCCGTCGGCGAGGGCCGCGCCGGTCACCGTGTAGTCGAGGGTGGCGGCGTCCTTGCCTGCGACCGGGATCGTGACGACCTGGTAGTCGCCCTCGGTCGCGACCTTCGCCTCGACCGGCTGGCCGCCGGCGGTCGCCTTCACGCCCTCGATCTTGTACACGTACTGCTGGTTCGCCGACGCCGACCGGGTCGTCGCAAACCGTTGCACGATCTGGTCCGGACCACCGGTGAGCGCCAACTCGGCGTGGACGCTCAGGACGCCGTCGGCGGCGACCGAGCCCTCGACGGTGTACGCGGACACCTCTCCGGCCGCGTGCGCAGGCGCCGCGAATCCGGTCAGGGAAAGGAGTGCGCAGGCGACGATCGCCGCGATTCTGGTCGAAATCGACCTCATGCTCGTTGTCACATTGAGAACCTACCGCACTAGTCTTCCGGTTGTGAGCCAGCAGACATGGGGTAATGCGCCGAGCCGGACCGGCTGGGCGGCGCCGCAGGGACAACAGCCCTGGGGGCAGCAGCAGCCGCAGTGGGGGCCGCCCCAGCAGGGGTACGGCGCACCGGGGCAGTCCCCGCAGGGCTACGGCGCGCCCGGGCAGTTCCCGCAGCAGCGCCCCCCGCGGCGGCGCAGCCCGTTCGCCGCACTGCTCAAGGTCGGCATCGCGATCATCGCGATCCTCATGATCGCCAACGTCGTGCGTGGCCTCCTGGGCGGCGGATCCACAGGCACCGAAACCACCGACCCGCCCGCGAACTCGCCTTACAAGAACGAGGGCTACCAGGCACCGCCGGCAGACATGAGTCCGCCCGAGCTGCCCATCCCGCAAACCGTCGGCGAGGCCAACGACTACCTGCTGCGCAACCCGATCTACGCCCAGAGCGTCCCGGTGCCGACCAACTGCCAGATGGGCAGCGTGGACGCCCTCACGGCGTCCCGCACCCAGATGGAGAAGCACCTCAACGAGCTCATGGGCTGCCTGATGGCCGTGTGGGAAGAGCCCGTCACGGCCGCCGGCTACCAGATGCCACGTCCGCCTGTCACGGTCTACGACCGGCCGATCAAGACCGCCTGCGGCGACCTCGATGACGTGAACGCCGCCTACTGCGCCGCCGACCAGCAGGTGTACTACGCCCTCCCCCTGATGCGCGCCTTCCCGCCCGAGGTGCAGCGCACCCAGTACGCCGCCGAGACGATCCTGGCCCACGAGTTCGGCCACGCCGTCCAGGCGCGCACCGGCATCCTGATCTCGGGCAAGGCCCTCGAGCAGCGGATGAGCGACGCCGACGCCATCGTCGCCTCGCGCCGCATGGAGACGCAGGCCGACTGCTTCGCCGCCAAGTACGTGCGCTCGGTCGCCCAGTCGCAGTCGCTCGACCAGGCCAAGCTCGCCGCGATCGACACCCTGGTGTACAACCTCGGCGACGACGTGCTGAGCGGCAAGCCCAACATCAACGGCGGCCACGGCCTCGGCAAGACCCGACAGGCCTGGTTCTCGACCGGCATGGGGTCTGACACCCTGCAGGGCTGCAACACCTTCAACGTGCCCGCCAACCAGGTGCGCTGAGGCGCCCGCGCCTCAGAAACCAGCGTCGGACGCGGTGTACAGCAGGGCGGTGGCGATGGCCGCCACGCCCTCGCCGCGTCCGGTCAGGCCGAGCCCGTCGGTCGTCGTCGCGGCCAGCGAGACCGGGGCACCCACGGCGTCCGACAGCACCCGCTGAGCCTCGTCGCGGCGTCCGGACAGACGCGGCCGGTTGCCGATCACCTGCACGGCGACGTTCGAGATCTGCCAGCCGGCCTCGCGCACCATGCGCGCCGCCTCGCTCAGGAACGCCACCCCGGACGCCCCTGCCCACCTCGGGTCGTCGGTTCCGAACGTGCCACCGATGTCGCCGAGACCCGCCGCCGACAGCAACGCGTCAACCGCGGCGTGAGCGGCGACGTCTCCGTCGGAGTGACCGGCCAGGCCGGCGGGCTCCCCCTCGAAGCTCAACCCTGCGACGTGCATCGGCACGCCCTCGACGAGCCGGTGGACGTCAGTGCCGATGCCAACCCGGAACACGGCGCCCTCAGCCGACCAGGCGCCGGAAAAAACGCCTGCCGTGGTGATGGCCGATGGTCCGCCGGACCTTCCACAGGGCACGCGCGATCGTCAGGTCGGCGGGTTCGGTGATCTTCATCGCGAGCCGCGAGCCTTCCACAACCTGCACCTGGTGGCCGGCACGCTCGGCACAGCTCACGTCATCGGTGAACTCGGCGGGCGACTCGGCCATCGCCTCGTGCGCGGCGAGAATCACGTCGAGCGGGAAACCCTGCGGGGTCTGAATGGCGCAGAGCTTCGACCGGTCGATCGGCTCGGTGCTGTGGTCGCCGTTGCGCAGCCGGATGCTGTCGGTCACCGCAACCGCCGGCGTCACCGCGGACGCCCCGGCGCGCACCGCCTGAATGACGCTGTGCACCACATGAGCCGGCACCATCGGACGGACCGCGTCATGGATGAGCACGATCTTCGTCTTCGCCAGTGACGGCTCGTCACGAATGAACTGCAAGCCCTTCAGCGCCGATCCTTGGCGTGTCGTGCCGCCCGGGGTCATGAACACCGGAATCGGTGAACTGGCCAGCGCCGCCTTGAAGTAGTGCTGTCCACCAGCCGGATTCGTGACCACCACCGCGTGGGTGCACCCGCCGGCCGCCATCGCCTCGACCGACATCGCGATCAGGGCTCTGCCCGTGAGTTTCAGTGCGGGCTTGGGGGTCGGCCCGCCGTAGCGCAGACCCAGACCCGCTGCCAGGACGAGGGCGACCACCGGCTGCGACATGCGCAGCAGTATTCCACAGGGGCAAAGCTCTCCGCCGAGGTCCCGGAATCAGCCCGCCGGAACGGTCGGACGCCTTGTCAGCTCGCGTCTGCGCGTCCCTGGGCGCGGCGCAGGACTGCGTGCGCCAGGTCCTCGTCGACGATGAGGGCCTCCAGGATTCCGGTCCGCAGAGCCCCGAGCACCCCGGGCGCCTTCTCGACACCGGCGGCGATCCCGGCAACCCGAGGTATGCCGCGCAGCCCGTCCGGGGTGATGCCGATGACCCGCTCCGACGACGGGGGGCCCAGCAACTGGCCGTCGGCGTCGTAGAAGTAGCCACAGATGTCGCCCACCGGGTTCTGGGCGAGAAAGGCGTCAGTCTCGTCGGCGTCCAGTTGCATGGCCTCGACGACGCGCTGCGACGCGTGGACGCCGACCGACCCGATACCGACGACCGCCGCCTGGACGGAAGCCGCCTCTGCCGCCGCGCGGACGATCGACGACTCCTTCGACAACGCCGCCCAGGTGACACGCGACTCGACCACGGCGGGCGCCTCGAAGCGGTGGACGCGGGCGCCCGTCTTGCGGGCCAGGGTTTCGATCGCGTCGTTTCCGGCAGGGCCGGTGTTCATGGTCGGCATCCCGCCGACCAGCGCGTACAGGTTGAGATGCGGATAGATGGGCTCGGCCACCACATGATCGACCAGCCGGCTGACGGTCTGCCCCCAGCTCAATCCCACCGCGCTGCGGCCAGCGAGCCTCTCCTCAAAAATGCGGGCACCCATCTCGGCCACGACGTCCACCGGGGTTCGGCCGTTCGGGCGCGTGACGACCGTGGCATCGCTGAGACCGAACCGCGCCACGAGCATCTGCTCGAGGTCGTCGCAGCGCGTCAACGAACCCTCAGGGTGAATGCGGATCTCGACGATGCCCTGCTCGCGTGCCGCAGCGAGGATGCGCGACACACTCGAGCGGGACAGGTCGAGTTCCTTGGCCACCTCCCCCTGTGACTTGCCGTCCAGGTAGTGGAGGCGCGCCGCAGCGACCAGGATGCTGCGGGATCGGGGCGCTGGCATGGTGTCGGCTCTCTGTGCTGGGGGCGTCAAGGGCGACCCCAGCCTAGCCCGTCAAATCACATGAGCCTTGACGAGGGCGTCCTGCAGACGCCGCATGGCGACCAGAGCCCGCGTCTCGTCGAGCTCCACGAACACGACCGGCAGGTCCCACATGGACGCCAGCGTCAGAGCTTCGTGCCACGCGCCCTCGCCCACGGCGCCGTCGCCGTGGAAGCACAGGGTCACCTGGTCGGTGCCGCGCATCTTGTTCGACAGGGCGGCGCCCGCCGCGATCGGCAGGCCGCCCGCGACGATGCCGTTGGCGCCCAGGTTGCCGGTGGCGACGTCGGCGATGTGCATCGAGCCACCACGCCCCTTGCAGTAGCCGTTCTCGCGGGCCAGCAACTCGGCCATCGCCAGGCCGAGGTCGGCACCCTTGGCGATGCAGTGGCCGTGGCCGCGGTGCGTCGAGGTGATCTGGTCGCCCGGCTTGAGGGTGAGACACGCGCCGGTGGGCACTGCCTCCTGGCCGATGGACAGGTGCATCGTGCCGTGCATCAGGCCTCGCCCGTAGAGGTCTTCGACGGCCTCCTCGAAGAGACGGATCCGCCACATGGTACGTAGGGCCTCAAGCGCATCGTTGTGCTGAGCGTCGTCGTTCATAGCCGTCAGGCTAGCGATGGAGACGTCAGAATGCCAGCAGTTATGCAAACATGATCAGAAACATGTGCGAAATTATGCAGATAGCTTGGTCAGCCTGCTCGCAGCAACGCCTCTGCGTAGGCGACGTCGGCGGGGTCACGGATCAGCAGCGAGCGCGGCGACCCCTCGATCAGGGCCACCTCATGGCCGGCGTACTCGCAGACGGCAGCATCGTCGACCACGTGGACGCCGCAGTCGGCCGCGAGGTTGTGCGCGTCGACCAGAGTGGCGAGGTCGAACCCCTGAGGCGTCTGGACAGCACGCAGCGACGAGTCGTCGAGCACGAAGGAGCCCGCCTCGGTGACCTGACGTACGGGGCCGACGACACCCACGCACGGGACGACCGCGACGGCGCCGCCCCGAACACCCTCGATCACCCGGGCGACCACATCGACCGGAACGAGTGGGCGCGCCACGTCGTGCACGAGCACGACGGACGCCTCGCGCAGGCGCTGGTTTTCGGCCACCGCGACCAGACCGGCGCGGACGGACTCCTGTCGATCGCCGGTGCCCGCCACCACGATCACAGACGCCGTCGCGTCCGCCGCTTCGGCTGCGAACTCGTCGCCGCGTCCTGACGGGGCGATGACCACCACGTCGGTGCAGCCACCCGCGACGAGTTGATACACGGACCTGCGCAGCAGGGACTCCCCTGCCACCACGGCGAGCGCACCGGCCCCCTCGGGGACGGCAGAGCCGGCCGCCACCACGAGGGCGACGACCGGCTCAGTTGATTCGGAACCGCTCACGGGACTCAGGAGGCGAGAACCTCGTCGAGGAGGACCTCGGCGCGATCCTCCGCAACCTTCTCGGCCAGCGCGAGCTCGGAGACCAGGATCTGCCGCGCCTTGGCCAGCATGCGCTTCTCGCCCGCGGACAGGCCGCGCTCGCGCTCACGACGCCACAGGTCGCGGACGACCTCGGCGACCTTCATCACGTTGCCGGAGTGCAGCTTCTCGAGGTTCGCCTTGTAGCGGCGCGACCAGTTGGTCGGTTCCTCGGTGTGTGGTGCACGCAGCACGCCGAACACGCGCTCGAGCCCGGCAGCATCAACGACGTCGCGGACACCCACGAGGTCGAGATTGCATGCAGGGACCCGCACCACCAGATCGTTCTGCCCCACGATGCGCAGAACGAGGTAGAGCCTTTCCTCTCCCTTGATCGTTCGGGTTTCGATGTCTTCAATGACAGCCGCCCCATGATTGGGATAAACGACCGTTTCGCCGACTTCAAAGGTCATGTTTGAGCAACCCCTTTCCCAGCAACCAAGTCTAGCACGGCCTCAGGGGAAGCGGACGGGCGAACCTACTAGTCAGGACCGCAATGGGGGCTTGACAGGCCGGAGGAAGTGTGCTGCACGGACTGCCTGCGGGTATGCGTCACCACTAGAGACACTAGTGCCGACCCCCGGGAGGGACGCAAGCTTGTTGCCAACGAACGTGTCGCGTGTCGCGCACCTGCCGCAGCGGGGAGGGTTTGTCCTATCCTGACGTTCGTCAACTGCACGACCTGAAGATCAGGAGCAACTCATGGGCCGACCCACCCGCACCCACCGCGTCCGCACGGCCGCGGCCGCACTGGCAGCAGTCGGCGCGCTCGCGCTCGGCGGGTGCGGCATGGACGTCCAGACTCTTCAGCCCGACAACAACGGCCCGGGCGTCATGGTCGACCTCGACGGCTTCAAGGGCCGCAACCTGATCGTGGTCGCCGACACGTCCGGTCGCGGAGTTGTGTCCGGATCGCTGGTCAGCGCCGAGAACGACGCGATCACCGCCGTCACGGCCGAGGCGATCAGCGAGTCGGGCGCCGCGTCGCCGCTGACGGTGTCGTTCAAGTCACCGGTCGAGCTGCCGGCGAACAAGCTGGTCGTGCTGAGTGACCTGGCCTCCCCCGTCACGCTCCAAGGCAGCGCACTGAAGCCGGGGCTCACTGCGACCATTCGCCTGGACCTGAAGTCGGGCAAGACGGTGACCCGCACGATGCCGGTCGCATCATCGAAGGACGCGTCGCTGGGGAGCGCGCTGCCGCCCGCGTCGCCCACCGCGACCTCGACGCCGTAGGGCGTCAGTTGCCGTAGGTCGGTTCGCTCGAGAACAGGGTGCTGATCGATTCGCCGATGTGAATGCGGCGGATCGCCTCGGCGAACAGCGGGGCCACCGACAGCACCGTCAGCCGCTCGACATCCTCGTTCGGCGGCACCGAGTTGGTCGTCACGATCTCTTCGACCTCGTCGAGCCCGTTGAGACGCTCGGCAGCCTTGCCGACGAACAATCCGTGGGTGCAGGCGAGCGCGATGCGGCGTGCCCCCTCCTTCTTGATGACGCGCACCAGCTCGACCATCGAGCCCGCCGTGGCGATCTCGTCGTCGATGACAATGACGTCCTTGTCGCGCACGTCGCCCACGATGCGGTCGATCTGAACCGTCCCGTCGTCGACGCGCTGCTTCGAGCCGGCCGCCATCGGCACCTCGCGCCCCAGCATGCGGGCGAAATGGCCGGCCTGCTTGGCGTTGCCGAAGTCGGGCGACACCACCACGGTGTTGGACAGGTCGAAGGCCGAGAAGTGCTCGGCGAGCACCGGCAGTGCGCTGAGGTGGTCCACCGGGGTCGAGAAGAAGCCGTGCACCTGCTCGGAATGCAGCGCCAGCGTCAACACCCGCGAGACACCGGCGGTCGCGAGGAGATCGGCGACGAGGCGGCCACCGATCGAGATGCGTGGGGCGTCCTTCTTGTCGGAACGCGCATAGGCGTAGTGAGGGATCACCGCGTTGACGTGCGCCGCGGAGGCGCCGCGGGCGGCGTCCGCCATCATCAGCAGTTCGACGAGGTTCTCCTGGGTGGGCGGCACCAGCGGCTGCACGATGTACACCTCTTTGCGTCGGCAGTTCGCCCGCAACTGCACCTGCATGCAGTCGTTGCTGAAGCGAGTGAGCCGCGACGGTGACCGCTCAACGGTCAGGTGCGTGCAGATCTCCTCGGCAAGCGCTGGGTGGGCGTGACCTGAGAAGACCGAGATGTCTGACACACCCGGCACCCTAGCGGGCCGGGCGCGACGCCGGACGCTGTGGGCGGCGTCCGGATCAGGTGTTGAGCTTGTAGCCCAACCCTCGGACGGTCACCAGGAGTTCGGGGTTGGCCGGATCGGGCTCGATCTTCGACCGCAGCCGCTTGACGTGGACGTCGAGCGTCTTGGTGTCGCCGACATAGTCGGCCCCCCACACCCGGTCGATGAGTTGCCCGCGAGTGAGAACGCGTCCGCTGTTGCGCATCAGCACCTCGAGCAGTTCGAACTCCTTCAGCGCCAGCCGAACCGGTTCGCCGTCGACCCACACCTCGTGGCGCTCGACGTCCATGCGGACGCTGCCCGCCTGGATGGTGTCGGTCTCCTCCTCGACCTCGTGGCCCCGTCTCAGCACGGCCCGGATGCGGGCCACCAGTTCGCGGTGGCTGAACGGCTTGGTGACGTAGTCGTCGGCGCCGAGCTCGAGCCCCACGACCTTGTCGATCTCGGCGTCCAGCGCGGTCACCATGATGATCGGCACCGAGCTGCGCTGCCGCAGTCTCCGGCACACCTCGGTGCCGGACAGGCCGGGCATCATCAGGTCGAGCAGCACGAGGTCGACGCCGTGCTTGTCGAACTGGTCCAGGCCTTCGCGGCCGTCAGCGGCCAACACCACCTGGAAGCCCTCTTTGCTCAGCATGTAGCTGAGGGCGTCGCGGTAGGACTCTTCGTCCTCGACGATCAGGATGACGCTCATGTCTCTCCCTGGAGTGCGGGCGGCCCGTCGGGGAGCCGCAGGGTGAAGGTGGAGCCGCTGCCGACCTTGCTCCAGACTGTCACGCCACCGCCGTGTGCCTGGGCGATCTCGGCGACGATCGGGAGCCCGAGCCCGGACCCGCCGGACTGCCGGTCGCGAGCCTGGTCGACGCGGTAGAACCGTTCGAAGATTCGTTGCTGTTCGCCGGCGGCAATGCCGATGCCGTTGTCGGTCACCGAAATGTCGACCCAGGCGTCGCCGTCTGCGATCACCCGACGCGTCGTGACGGCCACCCTCGCGCCTTTGTCGGAGTAGGCAATCGCGTTCTGGACGAGATTCGACAGCGCGGTCACCAGCTGGTCGGCCTGGCCGAAGGTTTCGAGATCCGACTGTCCGCCGATGGTGAGGGTGACCTGGCGTCTCTCCGCGAGCTGCCGGCACCGGTCGACGGTCTGGGTGATGATCGAGTCGAGCGCGACGGGACCGCCTGGACGCCCTTCGCCCTGCAGCCGGGAAAGCGTGATGATCTGGCCGACGAGTTCAGTCAGGCGGGTCGCCTCACCTCGAATCTTTGACGAGAAGCGCGCCACGGCCTCGGGTTCGTCGGCGGCGTCGGCGATCGCCTCGGCGAGCAGGCTGATGGCGCCGATGGGCGTCTTGAGCTCGTGGGTCGCGTTGCTCATGAACATGCGGGACGCCTCGTGCACCCGCCGCGCGGCCGCCTGATCCTCGGCGAGCACCAGGACGCGTCCGTCGATCAGTGGCTGGACGCGAACGACGAGTTCGGGTGACGGCTGCCCCCCGGTGCGTGGCGGGGTGGCGTCGATCTGGTCGCCGACGCGTTCGGCGCGGGCTGCACGCGCGGCGTCCAGAACGTTGGGGATCGCCACCCGGGTGCCCCGCACCAGTCCGAGGCTGGAGGCCTGCTCGTTGTGCGCCAGCACTTCGTCGTGGACGCCGAGCAGGACGGCGGCTGAGAACATGGTGTCGACGAACTCGCGAAGTTCGCCTGAGAGGGGAGGCGGCGTCACCGGTGCGGGCAGAGGGCGGCGCATGAGGGCCGCCGCGATGACAGCGCCGATCAACAGGCCCAGCACACCCCCGACGACGGCGGCGGTCAGCGGTGGCACGGCCTGAGCATAGCCATCGGCGTCTGCGTCACCCGCTCGTAGCGGCCTGGGTGCCGACGCGTCATCGAAGGTTCGCCGGCCGTTCACCTGCCGTTCGTCGGAGGGGGGCGTCCGGGTTCCGTTGGGGACATACTGTAGGGATGCCGTGCGCCCAGCACGCTCGATGTTTCCGGCACAGGAAGGCCAGTTGCACCCCATGCGAGAGAGCTACCGCGAGGACCTCAGTAACGTCGTCAACGACCTGATCCAGATGAGCCAACTGGTCACAGCAGCCGTGAACGGGGCGACGAAGGCTCTGCTGGAGGCCGACCTGAGCGCCGCCGAGCAGGTGATTTCCGAGGATGCGCGTCTCGACAGCATGCACGACGACCTCGAGGTGCGCTGCTTCACGCTCCTGGCCCGGCAGGCGCCGGTGGCCGGGGAGCTGCGCACCCTGGTCGCGGCGATGCGCATGGTGGCCGACCTGGCCCGCATGGGCGACCTTGCCGCGCACGTCGCCAAGATCGCGCGGATGCGGTACCCGCGCCACGCCGTCCCGGACTCGTTGCTGCCGAACTTCGAGCGCATGGCCGAGCTGGCGATCGAGCTGATTTCGATGGCACGCCGGACGCTGCGGGAGCGCGACGCCAAGGACGCCCAGAAGATGGCCGACCACGACGAGGAGATGGACCAGCTCCGTACCTCACAGTTCCGGGTGCTGCTGGCCGACAACTGGCCCTACAGCGTTGAGGAGGCCGTCGACTGTGCACTGCTGGGTCGTTACTACGAGCGCATCGCCGACCACGCCGTGCTGATGGGCTCGCGCGTGGTGTATGTGGTCACCGGCCTGCACCCCGAGGGCGACAACTGGACCGTCGCCTGACCGACGAACGCGAACGGGGCCCGCGACGTGTCGCGGCCCCGTTTGTCGTTCTGAGCCGGAGTCAGCGCCCGGCAGGCCTTGGCTCGGGGCGGGTCCGTGAGCTCCGGGTGGTGAGGTGGTGGGGTGGTGGCGAAAAGCGTCCGACCCAAGGAGTGCAGGAACACCCACCCCAACGGCCCCCTTCCACCACCAACCCCGGCTGGCCCTGCTCGGGGCAACTCTGGGTGGTGGGGTGGTGGCGAAAAGCGTCCGACCCAAGGAGTGCAGGAACACCCACCCCAGCGGCCCCCTCTGACATCGTTGCTGGGCGGCCGGCTGACGCCCCCGCCCTGCTCGCGGAGCGAGCCCGACGAACCGCGACGAAGTCGCTTGTTTCGTCGGAACAGACAGTCGTGCGAGCGAAGCGAGCTCAGGCCGGGGGCGAAGCCCCGTGGCCGAAGGCGGGGGCGAAGCCCCGAGGGGGCACTCGGGGGGACGCAGTCCCCCCGAGCGGGGTTACTTCTTGCCCTGGTTCTTGACCGCTTCGATGGACGCCTTGGCGGCTTCCGGGTCGAGGTAGCGTCCGCCTGGGGTGATCGGCTCGAAGTTGTCGTCGAGTTCGTACAGCAGCGGGATGCCGGTGGGGATGTTCAGGCCGGCGATGTCGTCGTCGCTGATTCCGTCGAGGTGCTTGACGAGGGCGCGCAGCGAGTTGCCGTGGGCGGTGACGAGCACGGTCTTGCCTTCGGCGAGGTCAGGCTTGATGTCGGATTCCCAGTACGGGAGCATGCGCGCGACGACGTCCTTGAGGCACTCGGTCTTGGGACGCTCGGACTCGGGGATGTCGGCATAGCGCGGGTCGTCGAACTGGCTGTACTGATTGTCGTCGGCGATCACGGGCGGCGGGGTGTCGTAGCTGCGGCGCCACAGCATGAACTTCTCGTTGCCGTACTGCTCGAGGGTCTCGGCCTTGTTCTTGCCCTGGAGGTCGCCGTAGTGGCGCTCGTTGAGGCGCCAGGAGCGCTTCACGGGGATCCAGTGGCGGTCGCAGCCGTTGAGGGCGAGGTTGGCGGTGTTGATCGCGCGGCGCAGCAGCGAGGTGTGCAGCACGTCGGGCAGCAGGCCCTCCTCCTTGAGGAGTTCACCGCCCCGCTTGGCTTCGGCCGTGCCCTTCTCGTTGATGTCAACGTCGACCCAGCCGGTGAACAGGTTCTTGGCGTTCCATTCGCTCTCGCCGTGGCGAAGCAGGATCAGCTTGTACGTCATGGCCCGAGCCTAGCGTCACCGGTTCACGTGGGTGCGGCCTGCGCCAAGTCCGGCCCGGGCAGTCTGCTGCTCGAACCCTCATCCACCGACTTTGGTGGCGTACCACCGCCCTCAGTTGTGTTTCTCAACAGCCCTGGGCGCTTGATCGATCAGCTCTCGGCGGGTGGCGTCCCCAACACGTCGGCGAGGTCGTAGCTGACCGGCTCCTCGAGCTGGGCGTAGGTGCACGACTCGGGTTCTCGGTCCGGACGCCAGCGCACGAACTGGGCGGTGTGCCGGAACCGGACGCCCTCCATGTGGTCGTAGCGCACCTCGACCACCCGCTCGGGACGCAGCGGGGTGAACGACAGGTCCTTCTTCGCGTTCCAGCGGCTGTGGGCCGCGGCGGTCGGCGTCCGGGGGAACGACTGATCCCGGTTGTCGGGCGCCTCGCCCTCCGGTTCGGCCCACGACCACGGATGCCCCTCCCACTCCGCGATCAGCGGCTGAAGCTCCACGAACAACTCCCTGCGCCGCTCCATCGGGAACGCCCCGATGACGCCGACCGAGTTCAGCGTCCCGTCGTCGGTGTACAGACCCAGCAGCAGCGACCCAATCGCGTCGGTCTCGTTGCGGTAGAGCCGATATCCGGCCACGACGCAGTCGGCCGTCCGCTCGTGCTTGATCTTCCACATCACCCGCTTGTCCTCGGCGTACGGCTCGTCCAGCGGCTTGGCGATCACCCCGTCCAAGCCGGCGCCCTCGAACTGCTCGAACCACCGCTTGGCCTCCTCGCGGTCATCGGTGGCGCGGGTCAGGTAGACGGGCGGCTTGGCGTCCACGAGCGCCTTGACGAGCGCCTCGCGGCGCTCGCGGAACGGCAGCTCGGCGTAGTTCATCGCCCCCAGCGCGAGCAGGTCGAATGCCACGAAGGACGCTGGCGTCGCCTCCGCCAGTTTCTTGATGCGGGACGCCGCCGGGTGGATGCGCTGCTGCAGCAGGTCGAAGTTCAGCCGGTCGCCGGACGCCGGATCGATCAGGATGATCTCGCCGTCGATGCAGCACGGGTCGGGGAAGTTCGCCTTCACAGCCTCCACGATCTCGGGGAAGTAGCGGGTCATCGGCCGGCTGTTGCGGCTGCCCAGCTCGACCATGTCGCCCGAGCGCCAGATCAGCGTCCGGAACCCGTCCCACTTGGGCTCGAACAGCACGTCCGCCTTCGGGAACTCCTTGACCGGCTTGGCCAGCATCGGCCCGAACGGCGGGACGATGGGCGTCCCCCATTCGGCGTCCCGCTCGGCCTTGGGCGCCAGGTACTCCTCGGCCGGCCGGTCCGCCTTGCGCTTGCTCGGCGGCACCCGCGGCGGCTCGTTCGGCATCTTCGGGTAGTCGGGCGGGAAGTTGAGCTCCCCCAGCCCCCGCTCCAGGTCCGCGTCCCAGAGGGCGAGCGCGCCGGCGATGTCGCCGACGTCGGCGTCCATGGACGCCCACGGGCACGGCCGCTCGGCGAGCAGGCCGGGCACGGTCCGCACCGTGAACGCGGTCGGGTCGGCGTCCGGCAGTTCCCTCCACGCCAACGGCGTCGACACCGGCGCCCACGCGAGTGGACGCGGCGAGTAGGCCCCAGCGATGGTGCGGTCTCGGTTGGCCTGGTTGAAGTCGGCGAAGACGCGCTCGCCGCGCTCCTCCTTCCACCAGCTGGTGGTGACCAGGGCGGGCATCCGCCGCTCCAGCTCGCGGGCGACGGCGATCACGCCGTGCCGCACGTCCTGGAACTCGTGTGTCGGCCTGATGCGCGCGTACACATGGACGCCTCTGTTGCCCGACGTCTTCGCGAACGCCGTCAGCCCGACGCCAGCCATCACCTCGCGCAACGCGACAGCGGCTTCGACGGCGTCGGCGAAGCCGCGTCCGGGCTGCGGGTCGAGGTCGATGCGGAACTCGTCGGGGTTGTCGAGGTTCGCGGTCCGCACTGGCCACGGGTGGAAGGTGATCGTGCCCATCTGCGCCGCCCACGCCAGCGACGCCGGCTCGTCGAACACCACCTGGTCGTGCCGCCGCCGCGACGGGTAGGTGCAGGTCACGGTCCGCAGGAATCCCGGCGCACCCCGCGGCGGACGCTTGCTGAAGAACTCCTCGCCGTCAACGCCCTCGGGGAACCGCTGCAGCGTCATGGGCCGGTCGCCGTTGATCGCCAGGAACGGCCCGGACGCGGCCAGCAGGTACTCGGCGAGGTCGCGTTTCGTCACCGACAGCCCGTCGGCCATGCCGGACGCCGGCCACATCACCTTGTCGGGGTTCGACAGCTTGACCTCCCGGACGCCGTCGGGTCCGGGCACTGCCAGCATGACCGTCTCGCTCATGGTCGCAGCCTAACCGGACGCCCATCGCACGCTCAGTGCCGCAGCACGTCGTCGATCTGCGCCTCGGTGAGCTCGCGGGCGTCGCGTCCGCGCACCAGGAAGGCGAGTTTCGCCGACACTTCCAGTTCCTCGGCCGCGTTCACTGCGTCCAGAAGGGTCTTGCCGGCGACCAGGCTGCCGTGATTGGTCAACACCACGGCGGCGCCCCGGGCGCCGGCGGCGAGGATGTCGTCGTTCATCGCCGGGTCGGCCGGCCGGTAGTACGGCACGCCCGGCACGTCGCGCCCGAGGCTGGCGACCGAGAACGGGGTCAGTGGCGGAATCAGCGGCCCCTCGCCGCGCGGCAGACAGCTCAGCGCCGTCACGTACAACGAGTGCAGGTGCACGATCGCCCCCGCCTCCGGACGGGCCTGATACATCGGCCGGTGCATCACGACCTCGCGCGACGGCGGGTCGCCGACAATCAGGTTCCAGTCAGCGTCCAGCAGCGACAGGCGAGCAGGGTCGAGGCGTCCGAACGACGACCGGGTCGGGGTCATCAGGTAGCCGCCCGGCACCTTCACGCTGATGTTGCCGGCGCTGCCCGAACTGAATCCGCGGGCGAACAGGCTCGCCGACAGCTCCACCAGCAGCGCCCTGGTCTCGTCGTGCTCCATGTCGACTCCTCGCTTTCAGTTGCGCGTGGGACAGGCCACCGTCAGGCGAAGCCTCGCGGCAGGGTCGCCTCCGTGTTCATGGTTTCGCGTCGATCGATCACACCATCGGAGTTGATGAGCGTGATCACCCCCTCGCTCCCGCGCGTCGACCCACCGCTCACGGTCGCTCCGATGTCGACGACACAGTTGCGCAGCTCTACCCCCGCGCTCACCCGGACGCCGTCCAACAGCACCGAGTCGCGCACCACCGCTCCCGCCTCGACCACGGCATTGGTGCCGATCACCGAATGCTCCACGGTGCCCTCCACCGTGCTGCCCGACGACAGGAACGAGTCCGAAACCGACGCGCCCGTCGCCACCCGGGCCGGCGGCAGCTGGGGTTGCGCAGACCAGATCGCCCATGTCGGGTCATCGAGTCTGACCCCGTCGCCGTCAAGGAGTTGCAGGTTCGCCGTCCAGTACGACTGGATCGTGCCCACGTCGATCCAGTAGCCGTGGTGCCGGTGTTCGACCACGCGCCTGTTCTCGACGAGCCACGGCACCAGCTCGTGCCCGAAATCGGCCAGCTCGCCGTCGGCCGCCAGTGCCTCCATGGTCTCGAGCAGAACGGCTGCGTCGTAGACGAAGACCTCGGTGGCCACGAGATTGCCGGCAGGCTCATCGGGCTTGTAGTCGAACCCCGTCACACGACCGCGGTCGTCGACGGTGACGACGCCGTACCGGTCGGCTCGCTCGTCGACGCGTGTGGTGACGATCGTGAGGTCGGCCCGGGCGTCCAGATGGGTCGAGATCGCCTCGAGAAAGTTCATCGTGTACAGGTGGTCGGCGCTGAGCACCAGCACCAGTTCGCACCCCGAGTCGCGGATGAAGTCGCGCTGCCGATGCATCGAGTCGGCATTGCCCGACGCGAAGCCGGCGCCGCTCCCACCCTCGAACGGAGGCAACACCTGCAGGCCCCCGTGGTTGCGGTCGAGATCCCAGGGACGACCAGCCGACAGGTAGTCGTTCAACTGCCGCGGCAAATACTGCTCGACGAGCCCCACGTCGGTGATGTGCGAGTGGGCGAGGTTCGACAACGCGATGTCGATCAACCGGTAGGTGCCGCCCATCGGCAACACCGGCTTGGGACGCCGCTGCGTCAGGCAACTCAGACGTGAGCCTGCGCCTCCGGCGAGAACGAGGGCGAGCGTGCGAGGGATGCGCATGGGGGTGACCTTCCGCAGTCGAGACCGACACCCTACCGGCGCGCCACCAGCGCTTCTGGTGGAATGGACGCATGACCGAACAGCCCATCGCCCTCGTCACCGGCGCCTCCGGCGGAATCGGGGCCGCCACCGCTCGCGCCCTCGCCGCCCGGGGATTCCGCGTCTTCTGCGCAGCCCGCCGCTTCGACCGCGTCCACGACCTGGCCGCCGACATCGACGGCGTGGCGGTCGGCTGCGACATCACCGACGCCGACGAGGTCGCCCTGCTCGCCGAGGCGGTCGGGCCGCGTCTCGACCTGCTCGTCAACAACGCCGGCGGCGCTGTCGGCCAGGAACCGGTCGCCGAGGCCGATCTCGACGCCTGGGCCACGATGTACCAGACCAACGTGCTCGGCACCGGTCGCGTCACCAAGGCACTCCTCCCGGCGCTGCTGGCCGCCCAGGGCACGGTCGTGTTCATCACCTCGACCGCCGCCGAGTCTGCCTACGAGGGCGGCGCCGGCTACAACGCCGCCAAGGCCGGCGAGCGCATGCTGGCCGGAGCCCTGCGTCTGGAGCTGTGCGGCCAGCCCGTCCGCGTCTGCGAGATCGCCCCCGGCATGGTGCACACCGAGGAGTTCTCGCTCACCCGCTTCCACGGCGATCAGGCGAAGGCGGACGCCGTGTACGACGGCGTCCCCGACCCGTTGGTGGCCGACGACGTCGCCGACGCGATCGCCTGGATGGCGACCCGGCCGGCCCACGTCAACATCGACCGGCTCGTGATCCGGCCGCGCGCCCAGGCCGCCAACCACAAGGTGTTCCGCGGGTGAAGCCCGCCCACTCCCCCGTTCGGCACGTCCCCGACGCCGAGCGGCGGGCGCGTCTGGCCGCCCGGCACGCACTGGCGCCGGGCAGCCGCGTCCGGACGCCTCTGGACGCCGCCCGTGCCGTCGTCGCGCTGCACGCGACCGAGCCCGCCAGCGTGTACCTGGCGGTCCTCGCCCGCACGCAGGGCGTCCGGCTCGCCGACGTCGACAAAGCCCTGTACGACGACCGCACCATCGTGAAGCAGCTCGCCATGCGGCGGACGCTGTTCGCGTTCCCTCGCGAGACGCTGCCGGCCGCCTGGGGCAGCGCGTCGGCCCGGGTCGCGGTCGCCGAGCACGGACGCCTCACGAAGTCGCTGCGTCAGGGCGGCATCAGCGATCCAGACGCCTGGCTGGCCGATGCCCGCGAGCAGGTGCTCGCGCTGTTGGCGACCGGGGACGGTGCGTCGACCGCCGAGGTGCGCGCCTCCATCGACGCGCTCGCGGGCACCATGCCGCACGGCTCCGGCGCCTGGGGCGGCGACCTGCCCGTAGCACCACGCGTGCTGACGCTGCTGGGTGCCCACGGCGACATCGTGCGGGGCCACAACGACGGTCACTGGCGCCTCCCGCGCGCCCGTTGGACGCCAACCGCCACCTGGCTGGGCGAGGTGCCCGAACCGCTGCCGGCTGCCGAAGGGTGGGCGCACCTGGTGGGCGCTTGGCTGGCCCGGTTCGGGCCCGGCACCGAAGACGATCTGGCGTGGTGGCTGGGTGCGACGAAGGCCATCGTGCGCCAGGCTCTCGCTGACGTGGACGCCGTGCCGGTCTCGCTCGACGGCGACCTGGCCGGCTACGTGCTGGCCGACGACGTCGACCCGGTACAGCCGGTCGAACCGTGGGCCGCGCTGCTGCCCGTGCTCGACCCGGCGACGATGGGGTGGCGGCACCGCGACTGGTACCTCGACCCGGCCCACGTGCCGTGGCTGTTCGACACGAACGGCAACGGCGGCACCACCGCCTGGTGGGGCGGGCGCGTGGTGGGCTGTTGGGTTCAGGACGCCGCCGGCATCGTGCGGGTCATCCCCAGCGAAGAACTGGACGCCGCGGCGTCCGAAGCGCTCGGCGCCGAAGCGCAACGCCTCACCGCCCTGCTCGAGGGGTCGATCGTCAACACCGTGTACGCGTCCCGCCAGATGCTGCGCGAGCGGCTGCCCTGAGGGCAGCCGCTCGCACGGGTCGGTCAGGTCAGGCGGAGCAGGGCCTCGCCGCCGGCGACGGCCTCGCCCTTCTCGACCAGGATGACGTCGACCACGCCCGCGTGCGGAGCGGTGATCTCGGTCTCCATCTTCATCGCCTCCAGCACCAGCAGCACCTGGCCGGCGTCGATCTGCTGACCGACCTCGACGAGAATGCGCGACACGGAACCGGACAGCGGCGCGGTCACCGCATTGGCCGGCACGGCCTCGATGGACGCCGTCGACTGGGCCGGCTGGGCGCTTGGCCCGCCGAAGACGATCTGGCCGAGCTGCGGACGCTCCGGCTCCTCGACGTCCACCTCGATGGAGTACGCGACGCCGTTGACGGTCACTTTGAGCTTCATGTTCAGGCCTTTCCCGGACTCACCGGAGGTGGAGCGGTGCGTGCACGTGCTGGGCGCGTCGCGTCTGCGACAACCACTGCGTGCTGCGGTTGAAATGTCGGACGCGGCGCTGGGCGCGGTGCCCGAGGTAGGCGGCGACGGCGGCTGCGATCGCCACCAGCGTCTCCTCGGGCACGTCGTTGTGCAGCACCCGCAACGACTTGACCTCGAGCTCGAGGCTCTCGATGCGGTCGGTCAGCGACCGCACCATGGCCAGCAGCTCGGCGTTCTGTTCGTCACTCATGGTGCCTCCGATCACGCCGGCCCGAGGCCGTGCTTCTTGGCGGGACGGATGACCCGCTTGGCCAGCAACGTCTCGAGCGCCATGGCGACCCGGCGGCGGGTGTCGGCCGGATCGATGATGTCGTCGACCAGACCGCGCGATGCCGCGACGAAGGGCGTGGAGAAGGTCTCGCGGTACTCCTCCACCATCTCGGCGCGACGCTCGTCGGGGTTCTCGGCCGCCTCGATCTCGCGGCGGAAGACCACCGCGGCAGCACCTTCAGCGCCCATGACGGCGATCTCGGCGGTCGGCCACGCGAACACCGCGTCGGCACCCAGATCCTTCGGGGCCATCGCCAGGTAGGCGCCGCCGTAGGCCTTGCGCAGCACGACCGTCACCTTCGGCACGGTGGCCGCGGAGTAGGCGTACAGCATCTTCGCGCCGTGGCGGATGATGCCGCCGTGCTCCTGGGCGACACCGGGCAGGAAGCCCGGCACGTCGACCAGCGTCACGATCGGAATGTTGAACGCGTTGCAGAACCGGACGAACGTGCTGCCCTTGTCGGAGGCGTTGATGTCGAGGACGCCGGCCATCTTGTTGGGCTGGTTCGCGACGATACCGACGGTACGGCCATTGATGCGTCCGAAGCCGACCACGATGTTCTGGGCGTAACCGGCCTGAACCTCGAGGAAGTCGGCGTGGTCGACGAGGCGTCCGATCACTTCGCGAACGTCGTAGCCCTTCGTGCCCTCGGTGGGCACGATGTCGAGCATCCCCGGGTCGGGCTCGACGTTCTCATCGGGTTCGACCACCGGCGGGTCTTCGGTGTTGTTCTGTGGCAGGAAGCTGAGCAGCTTCTGGGCGATCAGGATGGCCTGCTCGTCGTCGTCGGCCACGAAGTGGTTGACGCCCGAGACCGACATGTGGGTGTCGGCGCCTCCCAGATCGTCCTGGGTCACCTTCTCGCCGGTGACCTGCTGGATGACGCCGGGACCGGTGATGAACATGTGTGCCTTGCGCGTCTGGATCACGAAGTCGGTCAGCGCCGGGCTGTAGGCGGCGCCGCCCGCGCAGGGGCCCGAGATGATCGAGATCTGCGGCACGGCACCGGACAGCATCACGTTGGCGTAGAAGACCTGGCCGTAGCCCGACAGCGAGTCGATGCCCTCCTGAACGCGGGCGCCGCCCGAGTCGTTGATGAAGACGAACGGTGTGCCGCAGGTGAGGGCGGCGTTCATCATCTCGACGACCTTCTTGCTGTGCGTCTCGCCGGCCGATCCGCCCATCACGGTGAAGTCCTGCGACGCGATGTGCACCGGACGCCCCAGCACCGAGCCGGTGCCCGTCACGACGCCGTCGGCGGGCATGTCGGCCTTGTCCATGCCGAACGTGACCGTGCGGTTGCGACGGAACAGCCCGGTCTCTTCGAACGAGCCCGCGTCGAGCAGGGCGTCCACGCGCTCTCGCGCCGTCATCTTGCCCTTGTCGCGCTGCTTCTGCAGCTTGTCCTCACCGCCGCCGGCCAGCGCCTTGGCGCGCGCCTCCTGCAGCGCCGCTACCCGCTCCTGCATGGTCGGGACCTTCTTCTTGGTGGTGGCCATTGTTGTCATGCCCTCTCGACGACGACGCTGTGCTCGCGACCGCCCATGGAAACCTTGTACTTGATCGGACCCACCACTGCGGAGGAGTTCTGCTCCTTCGCTGCGGCCTGCTCCGACATCTGCTCGGGCGACTTGCCGACGTTCTTCGGCCCGTCAGCCCGGGTGCCGAAGAAGTTCTCGGCGACGCTCGGGAACATGGCGTACGTCAGAACGTCCTCATCGGTGCCGTCGAAGCCGTCCAGCGCGGTGGCCTGCTCGACCAGCGTGTCCCACTCGGGAGCGAGCAGGTCGGCAGGACGCTCCGTGATGGGCTCCTTCTTCGTCTGCGCCCGTGCGATCTCCACCACCTCGGGGTTGCGCTCGCCGAGGCATTCGCCGTAGTAGCCGAGCATCAGGTCGGCGAACTCACCGGTCAGCACCTTGTACTTGCCCATCAGCACGTTGAACACCGCCTGGGTGCCGACGATCTGCGAGCTCGGGGTGACCAGCGGCGGGTGGCCGGCGTCGGCCTTGACCAGCGGGACCTCGGCCATCACCTCACGGATACGGTCGGCCGCACCTTGGGCCTTGAGCTGGCTCTCCATGTTGCTGAGCATGCCGCCGGGGATCTGGCTGCTGAAGATGTCGGTGTCGACCAGCGTCGCCGACTCGAACGCCGCGTACTTGGGGCGAACCGCGGCGAAGTGATCGCGGATGTGGATCAGGCGGTCGGCGTCCAGATTCGTGGTGTAAGGCGTGCCCTCGAGCATCGCCACAAGCGATTCGGTGGGGTTGTGCCCGGGACCGAGCGACATCGAGCTGATCGCGGTGTCGACCACGTCGGCGCCGGCCTCGATGGCCTTCATCAAGGTGACCAGCGTCACACCGGTGGTGGCGTGGCAGTGCACGTTCACCTGGATGCCCTCACCGTAGGTGTCCTTGATGCCACGGATGATGTCGTACGCCGGCTGCGGCTGCAGCAACGCGGCCATGTCCTTCAGCGCGATCGACTCCGCCCCCATGTCGAGCAGCTGGCCGGCGAGCCGGACGTACCCCTCGGTGGTGTGCAACGGCGAAATCGTGTAGCAGATCGTGCCCTGGGCGTGCTTGCCGGTCTTCTTGACCGCGGCCATCGCGCGGGCCATGTTGCGCGGGTCGTTCAGCGCGTCGAAGACGCGGAACACGTCCATACCGTTCTCGGCCGACTTCTCGACGAACTTGTCGACGACCATGTCTTCGTAGTGCCGGTAGCCCAGCAGGTTCTGGCCGCGCAGCAGCATCTGCAGGCGGCTGTTGGGCATCAGCTCGCGGAACGTCCGCAGCCGCTGCCAAGGATCTTCGTTGAGGAAGCGGATGCACGAGTCGTACGTGGCTCCGCCCCAGCACTCGACACTCCAGTAGCCGGCCTTGTCGATGTCATCGCAAGCCTCCACCATGTCTTCGAGCGCCATGCGCGTCGCCATGAGGCTCTGGTGAGCGTCCCGCAGGGCGACTTCGGTGACACCAATGGTTCGCTGAGTCATGGTGGAAGTCTGACAGCCGCCACCGACAGTTCACGACAGAGGCGATTTCGTCCCGATGGCGAGACGGCCCGGGCCACATCGCGAGAATGTGCCTAGGGCGTCCGAGCTTGGACGCCGTGGGCGACGTCGCGGCGCGGCAGCACTGGAGCCGGGACGTGGATTCTTGCCTCAGTCCTGCCGTCGGATGTGGGGTGCGCGGCGGCGGAACTCCTCCTCGAAGAGGTCCTTCACCGCCCGCGAACCGAGGACCCCGTCGAGGTCGGGGATGCCCCCGCTCGCCACCCGCTGACAGACAGCCAGCCAGGCCTCGCCCATCGCCACGGTCAGCCCGCTCGCCACGCCCGCGTTGATCACACCGCCGGCAATGGTGCCGGCCCCCGGCACGAACTTCAGCAGTCCGGTGACCGCGGTACGGCCGGCGGTCGTCGCCAGCGATGTCGACGCGATCGCCAGGAGCGCCGCCCGGTCGAACTGCACCCCGTACAACTGCGCGATGCGGGCCATCATCGACAGCTGGAGCGGCACCAGGACGGCCGCCGACGAGAACGGGATCGGAATCGCCGCTGCCGTCGCCGCACCTGCCGCGGACGCCGCTATCGACCGGTGCGCCTGCCGAGCCTTGGCGTCCAGATCGATCTGCTGCGCGGACGCGAGTGCGAGGTGGACCGCCTCAGGGACAGCCAGAAAGGTGGCCTCCAACAACTCCACCAAGCCGTGAGACGGCTGACCAGAGAACTGGTCCCTCAGTGCGAAGGTGAACAGCGGGCGTCCGCCGACGATGGGCAGCGCTTTCTCCTGAACCATCCGGGCCAGTTCGAGCGCGTCGGGATGAATCTGCCCGTCACGGGCCGGAACCTGGGTGAACACCAGGATCACGGGAATGTCGAGGGAGTCCAGCGCCTCGATGAAGCGCACCTCGGCGTCCTCGAACCGGCGATCGAGCGCACGGACGCAGTACCAGGCGGCGTGCATCTGCTCGGACAGTGGCAGCTTGCGCTGCGCCTTCACCCACTGGTTGAGCTCCTTGATGAGCTGGTCGTCGTCGCGCCCGATCTCGAGGCCGCGCGAGTCGATCAGGCCGAGAGGGCCGTGCGGGTCGAGGTACAGGTGCGACCCCTGCGTCACCGGCGCGCCGATGCCGGTGGCGGCCACCTGCTCGCCGAACACCGCATTGATGAGGGTCGACTTTCCGACCCCGGTCTTGCCGAACACTCCGAGGTTGAACCTCCCCATGAGGGTTGCCTGCTTCTCGAACTCGGCGCGGAAGGACTCCGTGAACCACTGCGTCACGGCATCCAGACTAGCCGGACGAGCAGGAACGCCGTTTCGTAACGGAACGGTCTCGATCGAGCCGAAATGGTCACGACAAGGTCTTTTCTCGGTTCCCGGGTTGGCGTGTCCCGCCCACGGCAATGCATGCTGCCGTGTCGGGGGGCGGATTGACCAGAGGAGCACACGCAGTCATGACGTGGAAGAGAACGCTGAGCACAGTCATGGTGGCTGGAACTCTAGGAATGACGACCTGGGTCGCTGGCGCAACCCCTGCGACCGCCGCCCCTGCGGCACCCGAGACGACCACGGCGTCCGCACCGGACAACACCACACCCGCCACCCTCGATCGTGCGGAAGCAACCGCACCGATCGACGTCAGCACCGGCGCTGCGGCACCCGACGCCCAGGCCAAGGTCGACCCGGACGCCAAGGGCGCCAAGGTCGACAGTGAGAAGGAGCGGCTCGCCACCACCACCGCCGACGCCGTGAGACTGCCCGCCACGACCAAGGGCACCGTGCAGGTGGCCGAGGCGTCGGCGTCCACCGGTGAAGTCGCCGTCGTCGGCGCCACCTGGCCGGCAGGCCAGAAGGTGGACGCCTTCGTACGCACCAGCACCGACGGCACGTGGGGTGCCTGGGAGCCGATGGCGACCGACTCGGCGACCGAGACGACGACATCGAAGACCACCACGGCCGCGAAGACGGCCGGCACCGAGCCCTACGTCGTGCTCGCGAAGGAGACCGTCCAGGTGGCGACCGTGTCGCCGACCCCGGTGGCGGTGACGCTGTCGGCGTCCACCACCGCGATCACGACGTCCGACACCAAGCCGTTCGTGACGCCCGGCCCGAAGCCGGTCATCCGCACCCGCGCCGACTGGGGCGCCAACGAGAGCCTCGTCTCGAACAGCTACACCTACGCCCGCGTCACGGGCGCGATGATCCACCACACGGCCGGCACCAACGGCTACACCGCGGATGCCGTGCCGGGCATCCTGCGCGGCATCCAGAGCTACCACGTGAATGGACGTGGCTGGAACGACATCGCCTACAACGTGCTCGTCGACCGCTTCGGCCGCGCCTGGGAGGGACGCGGCGGCGGCCTGACCAGGGCCGTTCAGGGCGGACACGGGCTCGGCATCACCAATGCGCGCGTCTTCGGCATCTCGGCCATGGGCAACTTCGAGACCGTCCCCGCCCCCGACGTGATGCTCGACACGATGGAGCGCGTCATCGCCTGGAAGTTCGAGATGCACGGCGTGCAGGTGACCGACACCACCTACGGTTCCGGGGGCACACTGAACGCCATTTCGGGCCACATGGACGAGGCCAACAAGGCCTGCCCCGGCAAGTACATCTACAGCCGCTTCCCCGAGATCAAGCGCAAGGTGACGTCGTACATGTCGCTGTACCGGACGCCTCGGGCGTCCGACCACGACCTGACCGGCGACAAGCAGGCCGACGCCGTCAGCCAGAACGGGGGGGCCGTCGACATCCTGCAGCCGACCGTGTCGGTGCTGCGGTCCGGTTCGCTGTCAGCGACGTTCCAGTCGGTCACCGGCTCGGGATGGCTCAACGCCCGGACGTTCAACCTGGGCGACGCCGACCGCACCGGGTACGACGACCTGATGCGGATCCAGGCGGACGGCAACATCTTCGCCTACCCGCTGGTCGCGACCGGCTGGCGCACCCGCATCTCGATCCCGCGCCCCGAATGGCTCAAGGCCACCGCCCTGCTGACGGGCTGGGACCAGTCCGGCGACGGCATCCCCGACGTGGTCTCGCGCGACACCGCCGGCAACCTGTGGCGCCATGACGGCGACGGGAAGTTCGGCTTCGCGCCCGGCGTCCTGATCGGGAAGGGCTGGGCGGGCTTCGACCTGCTCACCCAAGTTCCGAACTACATCGACGGCAAGCCGGTGGTGATCGGCCGCGCTGCGACGACCGGCGAGTCGTCGGCGTACTACCTGACCCCGACCGGTTCGAGCCGGTGGGCACTCGGGACGGTGCTGAAGGGCTACAAGTCGGCCTACGGCGTCGCCGATATGTCTGCCGACGGACGCGGCGACCTGATGGCCGTGTCGAGCCGCAACGGCCTGCACCTGATGGCGGCCAACGGCACCGGCGGGCTCGTCGCCGCGGTCGGCAGCACTTTCCTGCCGGACCACGTCCAACTCATGCCCGGCAGCAAGCCGGGGCTGAAGCAGCTGATCCAGATCATCCAGCCCGACGGTCTCCTCGTCCGCTACACCACCGTCGCGGTGCCCGGCCAGGTCTCTTCACCGGCCCCAATCCGGGTCCTGAACCTGCCCGCGACGCCGCGTCGGGTGGTTCCGGTCGGCGACTGGAACTCCGACGGTCGCCCTGACCTGCTGGTCCACAACGGCGACGGCACGGCCGACGTCCGCCTCCAGGCGTCCGACGGCACGTACGCGGCCACAGGCATCCGGCAGCCGGGCAACTGGAGCGTCGTCGACGAGATCATCGCCGCACCGAACCACGGCGGCGAAGGACTGCCTGCTGTGGTCACCTTCGACAAGGACAACGGACGGCTCGCCCTCGTCACCGGCAACGGCCAGGGCGGCGTCGCGTGGGAGACCTATCTCGGCACGTTCACCAACTACGCAGGGTTCGTGGCGACCGGGCCCCTGGACGTCGATTCAGCACCCGATCTGCTAGGACTGCGGAAGGACGGCGCGACGATCCTCATTCACGGCGACGGCACCGGTCGCGTCGACGAGGGCGTCAACATCGGCCTGACGTGGACGAAGTACCAGCGCATTCTCGGAGGGAGCGACACCAACTTCGACGGCTTCCGCGACCTGATCGCGGTCGGCACCGACGGGCGCACCTGGGTGCTGCCCGGCCTGTCCGGCGGCCGATTCGGGACGCCAACCCTGCGGCCGCTGACGGTTGCGTCTGTGCAACGAATCGCGTGAGACCGGGTGGGGCGCATAGACTCCGTGCGCCCCACACCGTCGTCCGAGAGTTCTCGCATGCCACTTCGCGCCGATCTGCGCAACGTCGCCATCATCGCCCATGTCGATCACGGCAAGACCACGCTCGTCGACGCCATGCTGTGGCAGTCCGGCGCCTTCCGCGAGAACCAGGACGTCGAGAACCGCGTCATGGACTCGATGGATCTCGAGCGCGAGAAGGGCATCACCATTCTCGCGAAGAACACGGCAGTCGCCCACACGATGGCCAGCGGCGACACGGTGACGATCAACATCATCGACACCCCCGGGCACGCCGATTTCGGCGGCGAGGTCGAGCGCGGCCTCGAGATGGTCGACGGCGTCGTGCTCCTCGTGGACGCCTCTGAGGGCCCGCTCCCCCAGACCCGTTTCGTGCTGCGCAAGGCGCTGCAGGCGCGGCTGCCGGTGGTGCTGGTGATCAACAAGACCGACCGCCCCGACGCCCGGATCGACGAGGTGGTCGACGAAACCTACGGCCTGTTCATCGACCTGGACGCCGACGACGAGCAGA
>RRZT010507261.1_pt1 | contig 32485 bp, 23 predicted proteins | sample 2165551 | NCBI WGS metagenome assembly RRZT01 (sample SAMN10456910, study PRJNA506462) | wastewater metagenome | biome: wastewater; feature: sludge; material: wastewater sludge; isolation source: wastewater sludge with Escherichia coli K12::gfp cells carrying plasmid... | place: USA: Moscow, Idaho...
ACCCAATAATTGTGGCGGTGGTCATAGCTCCAGGGAAACGCCCGGTCCCATTCCGAACCCGGAAGCTAAGCCTGGACACGCCGATGGTACTGCACTCGCCAGGGTGTGGGAGAGTAGGACACCGCCGCCACCCACTTCCAAGGGGGCCCCACACACGTGGGGCCCCCCTTTTTTGCCACCCACAACAACACCACACCCACACCAGCAGGCAAAGAAGCCACACCCGGGAAGTTGCGGATCTCTAGTATGCCAGCCCACCTGTGTGGCTAGATTACTGGCTTTCCTGGAACTGTCCCGGTGGAGCGACGGACAATAAGTTCCGACTGAAACATCAGCGATCGCGGCGATGACAACATCCCATCAATCAGGCAAACAAGACCCGATACAGCCGCCTCACTCATAGAACGCACGGGCTGACGCAACGTCGTCAACGGCGGATCCGTAAACGCCATCAACGACGAATCATCAAACCCAACAACCGAGACATCATCAGGCACACAACGCCCCGTCGACACACAATAACGAACAACCCCCAAAGCCATATCGATCCAGTTCGTAGGTTTCTATAGCTGCTTGAAAAGATGCTATGGTCTCCTGCCTCCATGTCGTGACAGGCGCCCATGGTATGCCTGGAAATCGATGATGGTTCCATGTGATGTGTGATCGCTTTGATCCACTGGGAAACCGGGGGTGATGAGTTTGACAGACCAGCTTACAAAGGCGGTGTCGTTGGTGGGCGGCATGTCGTTGCTGGGCTCGTCATCGGTGACGGGCCCACTACTGGCTCATGACCGGTGCTGATCTCGCTACCTCGGCATCCAGCACTTACTGGCATCCAGCACTTACTGGCATCCAGCACTTGCTGGCATCCAGCGCTTACCGGCGGCCACCGTGGGAAAGGGCCCGGTATCTTGTGTCCATGTCGCGGAGAAACTTCCGCTCCTCGTAGGTCAGTGGAAGATTTCGGCTATCTCGAGGCAGGAGAAGAATGAGATCTTCGCCGATTGCTGGTGTTTGGTTGGTTCTTGACAGCTGGTTGAGCCGCGATTGTTCGTCGGTCATTCGGGTTGCTACGTTGGCTGCCCACAGGAGGATGAGTACGGCGGCCATCCAGATAAGCAGGCCTGGGCTTTCATTGATGGGGAAGTCGAGCTTCAACTTAAGGATGAGAGTAATGAGGGAAGCACCCGCTAAACCATTGAGCATCTTGTGGTGCCGGGTGAGCACCTTTCCAAATCCTCTACATTCCATGTTCATATTGTGGTTCCTTTGATTTGTCCTGTATTGGCATCCGCTTCCTGTTTGATGCCCAATTTTTGCTGTGTTCTATGGGAAAGCTCCCCGACGAGACTCGACCAACCCTTGGCAATACCTGCGCTTTTGCACGAGTGTTGAGGGTCGGAAGGGGTGTGAATTTCCCATATTCTCAGAACACTTCATTTTCTACGTATTGCCAATGGGTATTGATGTCCATTGCTGGTCATGTCATGACACGGCATCCTCGATATCAACAGACTGGCGTCATTGCGCCAGATTTCACGTCGATTGTCGCAAGTGAAGCTTGTGCTGATGTTGGGACGGCTGAACATTTAGTGGCGCAAGTGCCCACAAATCGTGAGTGTCATCAATATTGAGCCATGGCTACACGAGCGACGCTGTATTTTGGCGGGCTTATTGCCCGTGTGGGAAAGGAAAGCCTATGTCTATCGAGGACGAGATTGAGCGGTCAATCGTCAGAGCTGTCATGTTCTCGGGTAGTGAGGAGTTCCTCAAGGGAACTTCTGATGTCTATACGGAAAACGTTTCGACATTGCGCAAGATCCTACCCACAGATATCGACCCGACGCTTAGCTTTTTCGTCGTCTATCAAGATGAGGCGGGGAAGCATGACGCGCTTTCTTGTGTACTGAACGATCAGATCGTCGTCGTCTGGAGAAGTGGTCTTTTTAGAAGGCGGGGGTATCGCGTCATACCTTTCACGAGCATTACGAGTGTGGATTATCAGCAGTTTTCCGAGTACTCAGACAATCCATCCATCGTCCTACAATCCGGCTCGGACAAGATGGTCTTCTCCATTCCAAGAGAGTCAGCACCTCTGCCGGAAAAGGTGGCACATTTGCTCCAGACGCTGGTCAAATAGTCCATCTTTTCTTGGAAGGAGTGTAAGACACTTTGCTCAATGCCCCTTCCCTGAACTAACGTCATAATCGTCGGATACCCTCACCGGTGTTTCCTCATTCGGATTCGATTGATTGCGCACCACGGTTGAAGCGCTGGGCATCGTGTCCAGAGAGGCGAAGACTATACCCACGAAGAGCCCCGACTATGGTGGAGATAAAGACTAAAGAAGGGATGTCGTTAGTGAAGCAATGGCGTGTATCCAGTGTTGTGACAACGCTGTGCGTCATTGCTCTCTGCCTGGGTGCACTCATCAGTCCAGGAATGAGCACGACCGAAGTCAAGATGAACGACGGCGGTGTATGGGTTACTAACTCGAAGCTCCGGCTTGTTGCACACCTGAATTACCCTTCTCGTTCGCTTGATTCTGGGCTCCGTGCTGATTCGGACACCTTCGATGTCATGCAAAATGGCGAAGAGGTATTTGTCAATGATGTAGCCACCGCCTCGCTTGCCCAAGTCGACGTTGCTTACACGGCACTTAACGACCCGGCTGACTTCGACGGCTATGCGACGACGGTCAACGGGGGAACGGTTGCCGTCACTGATGCACTTGCGGGGAAAGTGTGGGTACTTCCTGCAGCATCGTATACAGGCTTTCATGCGGACGAACACGAGCCGGCGGTGGAAAACGTTCCCGGTGCCGTCGTCGCCGTCGGGCTGGATGGTTCGGTCCACGTAGCCTCGGCAAAGTCAGCGACTGTCACCAGTATCGTTCCCTCGGGGCAGACGAATAAAGTCTCGACATACACCCTCGAAGGTGTGACGGAGAAGTCCACGCTCCAAGTGGCGGCTGTCGGTTCCCGGGCCGCGGTATTCGACACGCAGAGCTCGACGTTGTATTACGGCGATCAACAGAGTCTGAATCTCGAGGATCCGCCACTGCACCTGGACAAGGACATTACGCTGCAGGAGTCCGGGCCCGAGAGCGATACGGTTCTTCTCGCCTCCGCCCGCGAATTGCTCTCCGTACCACTGAGCGGTGGGGCGGTGCGGGTGACTGAAAACGGGAAGAAGTCTGGACTGCCCTCCCGCCCGGTAATGCATCGGGGCTGCGCCTACGCGGCTTGGGGCGGTAGCGGGGCTTTCGTGCGCGATTGTGACGGTAAGGACGACGACGTCGTCATGTCGGTCGATTCTCTGCAGTCCGCCGAACAAGCCGTCTTCCGGACGAATAGAGATGTCATCGTTCTTAACGACATCGCCTCGGGCGGTTTGTGGCTACCCGACGAGCAGATGGTCATGGTGGATAACTGGGATCAGGTGGACTCTGACGTGCAGAGTGACCGCGAGGATGACGAGAAGACCGTCGAGGAAGTTGAACTGCCCATGCTCCCGGAGCGCAGCGAGAAAAACACTGCTCCTCTGGCCGTCAACGATGAATTTGGCGTGCGCGCGGGGAGAAGCACGATTCTTCCTGTACTTCTCAACGATTCAGATACCGACGGCGACTTTATGACTGCTACGCCCGTGACTCAACCCAGCATCGGTTCTGTGGGTGTTGCGCGTAATGGGGAAGCCCTTGAAATTACGGTCAAAGCTGGCCGGACGGGGAGCTCAACGTTTGAATATGAAGTCTCCGATGGTCGTGGCGGTACTGCGCGGGCCAAGGTGAAGGTGAGTATTCATGGCGATGAGGTGAATAGTCCGCCCCTGCAACTGACGGAACGAGCGGTGTCTGTTGGGGCCGGAAAGAAGACGTCGATCAACGCGTTGACCTCGTGGTATGACCCCGACGGTGATCCGTTCTATCTGCACAAAGTTTCCCCTCCGAAAGGAATTGATGCCCGCTCGCACGAGGACGGCACACTGGAACTGTCCGACGTGGGCCGGGGCCCGGGGCATGACAAAATCACCCTGCTGGTGTCGGATGGCCGAGATACCGGCGAGGGCACTATGTCCCTCATCGTCAGGGATGGAGAGAACGAGCCTCCCATCCCCAACACCGATTTTGTGACAGTACAGGTGGGCTCGACGGCGACGATCAATCCGTTGGATAACGATTCTGATCCCGACGGCGATACGCTGCGATTGGTTCAGATTGAGGACGCGCCGTCGGGTATGACCGCGTCAATGGATGAAACGACCGGCGAGATAACGGTTCACGGCAAAGAAGTGGGAACATTCTACTTTAGCTACAGGGTCACCGACGGTCCCAATATCTCCGCCGGTGCCATTCGTGTCGATGTTGTCGAGATGACGGACTTTCTTCCTCCCAGCGCGGAGTCTGACCTGGCAGTTCTCTCGGATGGCGGCACCGCCGTGGTTGATCTCCTCAGCAACGATACGGATCCGATGGGCGGAGTGCTGACCGTTCAAAGCGTTAATGTGCCAATGGACTCACGCCTCGTCGTCGCCCTCACTGACCACCGGATGGTGCGGATCTCCGCCCCGGAAGGGTTGGTGGATTCCGAAACTTTCTCTTACGTGGTCTCCAACGGGTATGAATCGACGACGGCGACAGTCACCGTTCTACCAACTCAGGAGCCGACGGACGATTCGTCACCGGAACTTACCGATGACACGCTCGTGGTGGGTACCGGTGATGTGGGTACCGTAGCTGTCCTGGACAATGACCGCCATCCAGCAGGGCTGAAGATGACAGTGAGCAACAATCTCCAGCATGAGATCCCGGAGGATGTCGCCAGCGTATTCATCTCGAACAACGTCATTCATGTCCGCGGCGGCAGCCGCGGCGGAACAGGAAATGTTGTCTATACGGTGCGCGACTCGTTGGGGAACACGTCCTCGGCGATGCTCCGTATAACAGTTGTGGAATCGGATCCTGGGCGCAATGAGGCTCCCCGCCCCAAGGAACTCACCGCGCGTACTACCGCCGGAAAACCAATCGATATCCAGATTCCACTGGATGGGATTGATCCGGAGGGTGATTCTGTCCATGTCGTGAGCCTGGCGTCCATGCCAGCGCTCGGAAACGTTGAACTCCATGGCGCAGTGGCGACCTACACCTCTTCGCCATCTGCCCGGGGCACGGACACCTTCGCATACGTCGTCGAAGACAAAAATGGCAATCAGGCGACGGGCCAAGTCCGGGTGGGTATCGCTCCGCCCAGAGAAATGAACCAGAACCCGGTGGCCTTCCCGGATAGTGTCCAGGCTCGGCCCGGGGCGCAAGTGTCCGTTGTGGTGTGTGCGAATGATGCCGATCCGGATGGTGACAAGATCCAACTAGACAGTGAACGGATTATTCCTCGGTCGGAAGGGATTGACGCCTCCGCGAACTCCGGCCGGATTGAGCTGCGTGCCCCCGAGGAGGAAGGTAGCTACCGTATTTCATACGGAATTAAAGACGGTGAGGGCGGCTCCGCCGAAGGTATACTCACCGTCGTTGTTCGCGAGGATGCGCCACTTTTGGCACCTATTGCGCGCGACGACGACGTCCCGATGGCAGATGTTCGTGCGGCCAGCGGGGATACTGTGAATGTCCAGGTATTGCGGAACGACGAGGACCCGGACGGCGATATCTCGGATGTTATCGTTTCCTCACCTGATGCCGCGGTATTCCCGGCTGCCAACGGCACTGTGGACGTGAAGCTGGCTCCAGAGAACCAGATCCTTGTCTATACCGTGACGGACGCCGATGGACTCGAAGCTTCAGCCGTCATTCGGGTGCCGGGAACCGATGCTCAGCGCCCCGTGGTCAACAACGCAACCCTCCCCATCAAGGTGAAGGCGGGTGAGCCGACGGACGTTTCCATCAACGACTACATCACGGTACGTGAGGGAAGAACGGCGAGCATCATGCCAGGGGCGAAGGTCTCCACAGGAGTCGGCCATGCTGGCGACCGATTGGTGAGGAATGTAACCGCCTTCACGTACACGGCTGCCAAGGATTTTTCGGGGATGACGTCGATACCGCTCGAGGTCACGGACGGTTCGAATTCCAATGATCCTGAGGGCCGGACCGCCCTGGTGACCCTCCCAATCCTCGTTGAAGCCGCGGGGAACCGTCCTCCCGAGTTTAATCCCGTGACCATTAAAGCTGCGGTTGGTGAGCGGACGAGCGTGGATCTGCGTCCGATGGTGAAAGATCCCGACGAGGGCGATATCAAGAACATGATGTTCTCCGTGAAGGGATCCCCCCTGGAGGGAATTGACGTATCGCTACGCGGATCAATTCTCGAGATTTCTGCCGTGAAGGATGCTTCGCGAGGAAACGCAGGCAGCATCAAGATCACCATCGATGATGGGAAAGGGGGTGTGGTTGAGGCAGGTATTCCTGTGGTTGTTGTGTCCTCATCGCGTCCGTTGATCCAAACCTCGGAAGCGCAGGTGAAGCTTGACGCCGGTGGATCGGCCTCTATCGATGTCACCCAGTACGCCACGAACCCTTTCCCTGATGAGGGGAATATGAGCATTGTGGAACAACCGACGGTGAGTGCTGGAGGGAGCGCAACCGCGCAGGGAACGGTCATCAACGTGAAGGCCAACGAGAAATTTAGCGGCAGTTTCACTGTCACCTACCGCTTGGCCGACGCTACAGAAGATGCTAGCCGTGAAGTTGAGGGCAATATTGTGGTCACTGTTCGCGGTAAACCTTCCCCACCCAAAAATGTCACCGCAACTTCTGAAGAACCAGGAAAGGTGCGCGTCTCGTGGATTTCGGGAGCAACAAATGGTGCGCCGATCACCAACTTTACGGTGTGGGACCACACCCAAGGGGATTCCATAGAGTGCGGCAAGGTGACATCCTGCCTCATTGAGGAGAGAACAAACGGCGTTGAGCACACGTTTTCAGTGACGGCCACAAACGAAGTAGGTGAGTCAGAGAAGTCGAAGATTGCGACGACGACGATCGATGCCACGCCTGATCCTTCGGGAACCCCCAAACACACCCCGGGCGATGAGGAGCTGACCATCTCGTGGGGCCTCCCCGGAAGCAATGGAGCTACATCCACCGTGCAGATTCGAGCAGGGGGAACCACGTCCGGCTCCACGGTGTACTTGCCCGCATCCAAGGGAATGACCGTGCTTCCTTTAGGCTCGCCGGTTGCTCCCAAGATGGACTGCACGGGGGAAAAGAGTTCAGTGAGCTGCACCTGGAACGGCGGTTCTGGTAATGGAAGACAGGCAAAGTACAAGCTCAGTGGAGCTATATCTGGCAATGTTGGAGCCTTGGGGAGGAAGTCCTTCGATGTTTCCAGTGGATCTTCAGCCACTCTCTGCATCACCGTTACACAGACAGAAACTGGGCGAACTGATAAACAGTGCGCGTCGGCTACCGCGCAGAAGAGCTCCTAAGCTCGTCGCCACGTCGATCACCAGTTTTTAGCAAGGAGCAACATGTCCGTCAGGATCAAGGATTCTCAAAGGTTTGCCAGCGTCTTCGAACGTTTGACGCAGAACATTGGCAAGGCCGTACTGGGTAAGGAAGACGTCATCCGCCTCGCGCTTACCTGCATGTTCAGTGAAGGCCATCTTTTGTTGGAGGATGCTCCGGGCACAGGAAAGACGGCGTTGGCTCGTGCCATGGCCGCTACCGTTGCGGGAACGAACTCCCGCATCCAATTCACTCCGGATCTTCTTCCCTCCGACATCACCGGTACCAATGTTTACAATCAGCGAGTTGGCTCCTGGGATTTTCACCGGGGACCCATCTTCGCTTCCATCGTGCTGGCCGACGAGATCAACCGAGCTTCGCCCAAAACGCAGTCTGCACTTTTGGAGGTCATGGAAGAATCCCACGTCACCATTGATGGCGAACGGCACGAAACCGGGCGTCCCTTCATGGTGATCGCCACCCAGAACCCGATTGAACAGGTAGGAACCTACAGGCTTCCTGAGGCTCAGCTTGATCGTTTCCTCATGAAGGCGGCGCTCGGCTATCCGTCCGGGGACGCGGCGGTAGAGATCCTTCTTGATTCGGCCGCCCCGGATCGTTCGCGCATGCTGGATCCCGTGATCTCTACCGCGGAAGTGGCTGAGCTGGCCGAGGTGGCCGCGCGAAACTATGTTGACCGTGCGATTGCGCAGTACATTCAAGACCTATGCGAGGCAACGCGTGAGAACCCCAACGTGCGCATCGGCGTCTCTACCCGCGGCGCAATTGCCATGACTCGAGCTTCCCGCGTGTGGGCGATGGCCCAGGGGCACAACTACGTCGTTCCGGATGATGTAAAAGCGCTCGCGGTGCAGGTGTGGGCACATCGCTTAGTCCTTGACCCCGACGCCGAATTCGAAGGAGTCTCTCGCGAGGAGATTATTGAAACCGTCATGGAGCAGACTCCTGCGCCGTCTGTCCGAGGGTAGCGTGCCGTGAATCGTACGTTCATTCCTGCCGTTGACACGATCACCCCGCGAGGATGGGGTGTGGGATCGGTAGGTGCGCTTTCTCTTGTGCTGGGGCTAACAAACTCATGGACGGAACTGGTGGCCATCGGGATGGTGAGCCTAACCGTCTTTCTTGTTGCTTTCCTCTGGTCTTTTGGGCGTATTGGACACCGTGTTTTATTGAACCTTTCCACGCGACGAGTGACGGTGGGGGAACGAGCGGTGGGGGAACTCGTCGTCGTTAATCCGACGAACCGTACCCTCCCCGCCACCGCGATCGAACTTTCAGTAGGTTCAACTATTGCCTCCTTTGCAGCCGGGCGAATCGCCGCAGGTGAGGAATACACCGAGCCCTTTGGTATCACAACTTCGCGGCGAGGTGTCGTGATGGTTGGCCCGGTGAGGACAGTACGAGGAGATCCCCTTGGTTTGATCACACGCAGGCAGGCATGGTCTGACCCGGACCTGCTCTACATTCATCCACGGATAGTGCGAGTCAGCGCCTCAAATCTCGGCTTTCTTCGAGACGTTGAGGGCGGGGCCACGCAGGACTTCTCGTCTTCGGATGTCTCGTTTCATGCTTTGCGGGACTATATTGCCGGTGATGACCGGCGTTCTATTCACTGGCGTACCACCGCCCACGCGGGCAAGCTCATGGTGCGTCAATTTGAGGAGATCCGCCGCGCGCATCTTCTCATCATGCTTGATCTGAGTGAGGAAGCATGGGAGAGCGCTGACGAGTTTGAGGAGGGCGTTTCAGCGGTTGCTTCGCTTGCTATTGCGACGGTGCGCGAGACACAGGAAGTCTCGATTATGACGCAGAGGGGACCACTCCCGGCCTCCACCAAAATGAGTGTGCTCGATTCTCTGTCCGGGGTGGAACTACTGTCCAGCGCCGAGCGGCTGCCTGAACTCACTCGTCAAGCGTTGGTGGAAGTGCCACAGGCATCGGTCGTGGTGGTAGTAACCGGTTCCCAGACCCCCATTGTGGAGCTCAGCGAGATCCGCGGTCGGCTACCGGTGGATATCGTATCTTTTGGGGTTCGCTTCGATACCGCAGGTAATCTCGAGCGTCGTACTCAGGGAGGTTTTACTCTGGTTTCAGTGCCCTCGTTGGATGATTTTGCTCGAGGAATGCGCAGGCTTCTCGGATGAGTAACATTGTGGCGCACCATTCTTCGACGTGGGCAGAACAGGCCGAACGTGACCGGTCACGGCAAGAGTCTTCCCACAGCAGGATGAAGGCACGGCAGCTCGTTCGGGAGCTTCAGAACCCGTTGAGTATTGGCGGCCTGCTTGTTCTTGCCGCGCTGAGCCACGGCGGCGTCTTTGGCGATGCCTCGGGGTATGTTGCCTCGGTGGGCGGCGTTGTTGTGGGTGCGGGAGTTGCTGCTTTCTCGGCTCGCTGGCACCTTGGATATTTCCACACCACGATGCTGATTTTCGCCGCATATTTGCTGACCGGTGGCCCACTTGCTATCCCCGAGACGACGACGGCATTTGTCCTTCCGTCATTACAAACACTGCAGATGCTAGTTCTGGGGATGATGACTTCGTGGAAGGACTTGCTCACTGTCCAGCCACCCGCAGGAAGTTTTGTGGGTCCTGCCATCATGCCTTTCTTCTCCTCGGTTGCATGCGCTGCCGTTGCGATGACGATCATCATGCGGACGAAGTCTCCGCTATGGGCGCTGCTTCCCGTTGCTTTCCTTCTTCTTCTCGGTATCTTGTGGGGCTCCCAAGCTGTCCCGCATGCGCTTCTGATTGGTATTGCTCTCGGTGTGGGAAGCCTAGTGTGGAGCACGTGGGTTACGAGGGGAAAGCAAGCCGACGACGATTACGGGACGATTGAGTTTGCGAGGGTGTCACGTACCTCGGAGCGCCGCACCAGGGTGGGTGCGGCTGCGCTTATCGCCGTGGGTGCCGTGGTAGCGGCTATTGTCGCACCTCTGCTCACCGCGGGTGCACATCGCAATGTTCTCCGCGATGTCATTGAACCACCCCTTGACCTCCAGTCCTACCATTCCCCGATTTCCCAGTTCCGTTGGCTCTCCACAACTGCCAAAGACACCGAGCTCTTCACCGTCAAGGAGCTACCAAAGGGCGGCCGCATCCGGTTGGCGACGCTGGATCAGTACGACGGTACGGTTTTTAAGATCGCTGGGGACACCGGGAACACGGACTTTCGCCGTGTGGGTACTAGTTTTACCGATGGTCCCCTGGATCTGGGTGACACTACGAACTCACTGCATATTAGCGTCGCTGATTATTCCGATTACTGGATCCCCGGGGGCGGAGAGATCCGTTCGCTCGTTTTTTCGGGGGCGGACAAGCAGGATTTGGCTTCCTCCCTCTACTTTTCGGAAAACTTGGGAACAGCACTTTCCACTCGTCGGCTACAGCCGGGGGACGAATACACCGTCGTCGCCGTTGCGGAACGCTCGTGGACGGATTCGGAGTTGGAGGGCAAAGCGATTCTCAACGTCCCACTCCCGCAGGACTCCAACGTTCCGGAAGTGATCGGCGAACGTGCCGCCGAGATGATCGATGGGGCGTCGCCCGGTATTGGCCAGGTACGTGCCATCCAACAGCGACTCCATGACGAGGGATACTTCTCGGATGGGTCCGACGGCCTGTCCCTTCCAGGACATCGTGCTGATCGTCTTGAGCGGTTCCTGGAACCTGGTGGGATGATCGGTGACGACGATCAGTACGCGGTGATGATGGCGCTCATGCTTCGCTCCCAAGGTATCCCTTCCCGCGTAGTTATGGGCTTTTACCCTGAGAAGGAGCACGCGGGGACGATTACCGTGACCGGAGGCGACACCCACGCCTGGGTGGAGGTACCTTTCGAGGGTGTGGGCTGGGTGGCCTTCGACCCGACGCCACCGGAGGATCAGACGCCAAGGACCGAGCACCCCCAACCCAAACCCAGCCCGCGTCCGCAGATTGTGCAGCCGCCTGATCCGCCGGGAGAGCCCGCCGAGGTGCCACCGGAGGCGCGTGACGATGGGGAAGACGGCAACGAGGGTGAGTCCGGATTATCAGCCACCGTTCTCCTCGTTCTACAGATCACCGTTGTCGTGGGACTCTTGCTCCTTCCCGGTCTCCTCATCGTTGCCTCCAAGACGCATCGTTCCCGCTCGCGCCGCAGGACTGGTAGTGAGGATATGCGCACCGCGGGTGCGTGGGACGATGTTGTCGATGCGGCGTCGGATCTTGGAATGGCCGTTCCCATGGCAGCCACTAGACGTGAGCAGGCGCTTTCCATCGACAAGGAGATCAGCAGCGGGGACGAGGAAGAGAATCCCGTCGTTGAGACGACCTTCCATCGTTACGATGACGAGATGTCGCCGATTCTTGCCCTGGCGATGCGACTCGACGGAGAAGTTTTCGGAGGAAGCAAACTCACCGAGGAATCACGTCAGCGAGCCTGGGATGAAAGCCTCGTGGTCATCAAGCTATTGCGGGAGCAGACGCCGTGGTACCGCCGCGTATGGGCTCATGTTTCCCTTCGCTCATTGCGTGCCCGTGACCGTATCTCCCCACAAGAACGCCCAACCTCTGCGGATCGAGCTGGAGGTGGTAGCGATGCACATGGTTCGGCCACCAAATCGGAAGGAAACACCCGTGGGTAAGATGAGGCAGAATCCCATGACCTTGGTATTCGACGACGGAACATCGTACGTGCTCACACAGGCCGTCGTCGTCGGACGTGATCCCTGCTGCGATGACGAACATCAGGGGGCGGCGAAACTGCCGATTATTGATCCCTCCTTTTCTGTCTCCAAAACCCACATGGCATTGTCTCCCAAGGCCGGAGCCGTGATGGTTGAGGACCTTCATTCAACCAACGGCACCTACGTGAGGGCAGCGGATGGCGGCCTCTCTGGTGTTTTCCCCGGTCGATGCCTCATTGTTGGTAACGGCTCGACGATCCATTTCGGAGACCGAACGCTTCGGGTAGGAGAGTAACTATGTTCCACACCCAATCCCCACCGTCACGATCTATCTCTGTCAGCCAGGATTCCGACGATGTTCGGGTGGAAGTTCGTTTCGGAGCGCGAACTGACGTTGGACGACGACGACGCAACGAGGACAGTTTCGGCGCCAAATTTCCTCTATTCCTCATTGCCGACGGTATGGGAGGCAATCGGCAAGGTGAAGTGGCATCCGCCCTCGCCGTGGAGGAGATGATGATGATCGCCGACGGCGTGCGTTTCGTTGCGGCTCAGGAGATCACGGAAGCTCTCGCCAGAGCCGCGCAGCGTGTTGACCAGCTAGGTTCCGGCTGCTTAGCGCCAGGCTCGACCCTCACCGGAATGGCAATCTCCACCCATCGCGGAGGTCCAGTAGCCAGAGTGTTTAACATCGGGGACTCGCGCACTTATGCCCTGACCGGTGGAGAGTTTCACCTGTTGACAAGGGATCATTCGCGCGCCCAGGAACTCATTGATACGGGGCAGGTGACCGATGTGGAAGCGCGTGCACTCCCGCAGCAAAATGTCATTACTCGGGCATTAGGCGCCGGAAGTGGGGAACACGTGATTGTGGATCACTATCTGGTGCCCCTGGGCGCGGGGGACCGTTTTATCATCTGTTCTGATGGCCTCAGTGGCGAGGTCACCGATTCTCTTATCGAGATTGTGTCGCGGGCAGTGAGAGACCCTCAGCAGCTTGCCGATGAACTGGTGACGATGGCTCTGACGGCAGGAGGCAAAGACAATATCACCGTTCTTGTTGTGGATATTGTGAACGCCCAGTCTCTGTTAGGTGAAGCCGGGCACGAAGCCGAGCGGGCTGAATCGTGTGGTCACGTGGACCGGAGAGACGATCAATGAGGGGATACATGTGGGTGCATGGACACCACCCGGCTGCGATAACGCCGCGTGGTGTTGTGGTGATGGCCCCCGGAAATCTCCATCTGACACGCCAATGCTGGAAGGTACTGCACGAGGGTGGGGACCTGGTTGTCATTATGGGGAAGTTGGCGGAGTACGTGGGCGCTGATCTGACGTCACTGCCGGAATTCGTCGCCGTCGTCGTCAATGGCAATAATCTCCACGTTGCCATTCGGGGCGACTATGAGCTCGTCGTGAGAGGTGCCGGGGGGAGGGAGAGTATCACCGGAGGGACAGTCACCTGGTGGACTGAGCGGCGCTTCGTCGATGTGGAGTGGTGGCGCATCATGGCCACTACTACGTCGCAGGAAGGCTTTGACGGTGAGGTATGGAGTGCGGTGGATGTCTGCGCTCCTGTGGCGATTGTGGAGAGTGTCAGTGACCAGGTGGAATGTGAGCCGGAATGCGGTAGTCGATCGGTAGAACCGAGAGCCCAGATCGAGACGCTGGGTGATTCTTGCCCGGTAGCTTCAGCACGGAATTTGCTTCGTGATAGTGCGAATGCTGGGGCGAAGGTCGAATCGGAGAGCAACCGACCTGTGGTGGCCCCTGCTGCGGATCAGAGGCAGGGGTTCGTCCCGGAGAACTCGGGGATGGGGCGTGACCGCACACTTGGAGAAACCAACTACTTCGCTGGAATTAACGATACTGCCGCGGAGCACGAGTATCCCTCGTTCCATACACCGGTGAGCCTGCCCGAGGATCAAAGTGGTGATCATGACGGGCGCACCGTCTACTCCACAAAAATGGGCGAACTGCAGGTCAGAGCCCGTGAATTTGCGGAAAAACCCGAGACGGTGGGAACATCTGCTCCCAAGGTTCTCGCCTTACTGTGTGTCAATGGCCATCCCAACCCGACTCACGCGCAGAACTGCCGAGAGTGCTCGGACATGATGAGTGAAACATCCGTTTTGATCCCGCAGCCGAAACTCGGCACGCTGGTGCTCTCCAACGGCACACGTGAAGAGCTATACAAGGACATCATTATTGGTCGAGCCCCACAGATTAATGAGGCGATGGCCGGCAGGCAGCGCGCTGTGGCGGTGCCCAGCCCCAAGAAAGAAATCTCCCGCAACCACTGTGAGATCCGGGTGACCGGCTGGGATGTTCGGCTACGCGACCTTGGGTCGAACAACGGAACCCTTCTTGTTCGTCCCGGGCAGAACCCGGTCCTTGTCAGTGAGACAGCGCCCGTCATGATGCAGCCTGGCGACATCATTGACCTCGGTGATGGGCTCACGATCTGGCTGGAGGGATGATGGCACGGGAAGCGCAATTGCCGCCGACAATTCCGAACGCGACCTACCTCGGGTATCTCGGCAAGGGAGGATTCTCGGATGTTTTCCTCTATCGCCAGCGCATGCCAGAACGGGATGTCGCGGTTAAGGTTCTGTTCTGCGGCGCGGGAGCGGAGCGGAGCGGGGCTTTTGAAGCGGAAGCTAATCTCATGGCTAAAATGTCCGCGCACCCCAACATCCTTTCTGTATTTAATGCTGGCGTGACGGATGATGGGCGCCCTTATATTGTCATGGAGTACTGCCCGCCTCCCCACGGTGGAGATCTTGCTGCCGAAGGAAGGCTCTCCGTAGGAAGAGTTCTGGAGATCGGCATCCTGTTGGCTGGAGCAGTCGAGACTCTTCACCGTTCGGGCATCCTGCATCGAGATCTCAAGCCGAGGAACATTCTGATGACCCAATTCGGGCATCCTGTTCTCACAGATTTCGGTATTGCTTCCTCGACGGAGCCGGGAGCCGAAAGAGTAGCGTCTGGTTTTTCTTTGCCGTGGACCCCGCCGGAACAGGCACAGGGTGAGACAAACATTGGGCCAACCGTAGATGTTTACTCGCTGGCTGCGACAATCTACACGTTCCTTGCCGGGCACTCGCCCGTGGAGATTCCCGACGGGGATAATCGTGAATTTGCGATGCTCAACCGAGTATTTAATGCTCCGGTGCCGAGAACTGGTCGCCAGGATGTCCCTGTGGAACTGGAACGCATTTTAGCGATTGCGATGGCGAAGGATCCCCGTCAGCGCTACCAGACCGTTGAAGACTTCGCCTATGCATTGCAGCAGGTCCAGGCGTCGCTACATCAGAGCGTTACCCGGTTCGATGTGATGGAGACCCCCGTTCATCACCGTCACGATGACGACGACGATGCGACGAATCTACGTCCCATCCAGATGATCGATCCGGAACGGAAAGATGCAGCTGAGGAGGTGCCATCGAGTCCGGGAGAGACTGCAGCGGAACTCTCTCCTGACCACGATGTGCCACTGGAGCTGTCGGAGGCGCACGAGTTGCCCAACGGTGAGCCTAAGCCGCGAAATCTCAGACGGGAGATGGTGACGGGGTTGGGTGTTTTCGTCGTCGTCGCCGTTCTTATCTTTGGCGCGTGGACGTCACTACGCGGAGACAGAGGCAGCTTCTCTCCAACAATTGACACTGTAACCAGCGACCCGGGCGAGTTGCCCCTCGTAGCTGAACTTGACGCCGTCACGGATTTATCCGGACGCATTGAGGCAAACAACGTGCGCTTCTCATGGAACTTTGAGAGTGATGACGTAGTTTTCCTCTATAGCCTTGTTGACCCGTTGGAGACGTATCCGGTGCATGAAACACGGGAAAAGAGCGTCCTTGTGGATAAACAGAAAAGCCGCACCTGCCTCGAGGTAATGGTGGTTGACTCTAACGGTAAGACATCCTCGCCAGCAACCGAATGTGTGGATACCCCATGAAAATGCCAGTTGTGTCCTACTGCGGAGAGCACTACGTCCTCGATCCGGGCAGACCCTTCGTGGTTGGCCGAGACGCCGACCTATCGATTGACGACAACCCCTACCTTCACCGACAGTTTCTGACGATTAGTGAGAGGGATGGGATGTGGTGGATCGAGAACGTTGGGAACCGGATTGCCGCCACTATTGCGGAAGAATCCCGTGTGATGCAGGCGTGGCTCGGACCCGGCGCGCAACTCCCGTTGGTCTTTGAGAAGATGACGGTTGTGTTCACCGCTGGCCCCACCACCTACGAGTTTGACATCACCCTTCCGAGCGCCGAGTTCACCAACGTGGGAATACGCCACCACAGTGCGGGGCAGACGACCGTGGGGGACGTGTCCTTCACCCAGTCGCAGTACCTCATGATTCTTGCGCTCGCCGAACCGTGGCTGCGCCGGGCTGGTAACGGATCCGTCGATATTCCCTCGTCCAGCGAGGCCGCGCAACGTCTAGGGTGGCCTCTCACCACGTTTAACCGGAAATTGGATAACGTCGCGGATAAACTGGACCGGATGGGCGTCAAGGGACTACGTGGAGGCCCGGATTCACGAGCAATGAAGCGGCGATCCCGACTCGTTGAGTACGCTGTCACCTCGCAGATTGTGCGCAGTGAGGATCTCTATCTGCTTGATGAGGAATACGCGCGAAACGTGGCATCGCAAGCGGGCTCCTGATGACGAGCCGGTTCTTGACGCAGGTTCGTTCTTGATGCAAGGTTCGTTACCGATGCTCGCCGAGGCGCATCCAGGCCTCGCCGCGGCTGCGTAGCAACATGGTGCCGCCGCGCACCGCCATGAAGAGAATGGCGTAGGCCGCCCAGAGTGCCAGCAGCCCGGCCTCCCCGGTTCCCCAGTGCATGACGGCCAGGGCTGCCGGAGCGAATGCTGCGAGCGCGGTAAGCATGTACGTGGCGAGTTTTCGAGTGTCGCCTGCGCCAATTAGGACGCCATCAAGCATGTAGGCCACCGAAGCAACCGGTAGTGCGACGGCCGCGATCCACAGCGAATGTGTTGCGAGGTCACGTACAGTCGGATCTTGCGTCATCAACGTGGGGATAAACCAGCTGAGCGCGAACAGCCCCACACCAAGGAAGGCGCCGTAAACTGCGCCTCGATTGAGGCAACGCGATAGGACGGCGCGAACACGCTCGCGACTTCCTGAACCGAGACCTTGGCCCACGAGGATCTGCGCCGACGTCGCTAGAGCGTCCAAACCGTACGCCGCGAAATTCCACACGGTCATCGTGATTTGATTGGACGCAAGTGCCTGCGTACCGAGTCCGGTGGCGGCCGCGATCTGGAGCAGAATAGCGGCGCGTAGTGAGAGCGTACGGACGATGAGCGGGCCGGCGTCGCGCAAAGAACGCAATACCCCGGTGCCCGACGGTGTCAATCCTGCGCCCTCGCGCCGCGCGCTACGGAGTACCACGGAAGCGAGCCAGACTCCCATAAATGTCTGCGCGATTGCGGTTCCGGCGCCGGCGCCAAAAATTCCCAGTCCCGCCGGGTAGATGAGCACGTAATTCAACGGAATATTAAGCAGTGCACCTGCGGTGGCGGCATAGAGCGGCGTCTTTGTGTCGCCCATGCCACGTAGTGTGCCGGTTGCGGCGAGAACCAACAGCATCCCGGGAAGTCCGAACGACGACGACCTGAGGTACTGTACCGACTGCTCCAGGACGTCCGCCTCGGGTCCAAACAGCCCGAGAAAGGGCCGTGCAATAACGATGAGGATGATGGCGAGGAGGACTCCCAGCCCGAGCGCGAGCCACATGCCGTCAATACCTTGACGGAGTGCCTCTTTCCTCTTGCCGGCACCGAAGAGGCGGGCGGTGGCTGCCGTCGTTGCATAGGCGAGAAAAATGCACAGACCAACGAGCGTCGTGAGGACCGTGGAGGCGAGAGCGAGGCCCGCGAGCGGAACGGTACCAAGGTGGCCAACCATGGCGGAGTCCACGGCGACGAGCAGGGGCTCAGCGAGAAGTGAACCGAGCGACGGAAGGGCGAGGCGACGGATGTCGCGGTCGATGGCGTGCTTGTTCTGTTCGGGGTAGTTCTCGCTCACCTGACAAGCCTAGTGGTCCGTTTCGGTAGCGAGCGATCTGGTCCGTCACAGTGATGGCGAGTGGCAGTGATTCCTGAGGTGATACCCGTGAAAATCTATCCCGTAATCCCTCTTTGGGCCATGGGTACACGGGCCCCGATTTCGGAGATCTTTTACGCGCATTTGTGTCGCCTGCCCCATGTTCCTTGTAGGCAACTGCCTCACACGCCGTTTTCGTACAAGAGATGTCGTTTGTCCTGAAAAACACATGCTGTAATACGGGCGGATTCAATTAACTTCTTTGGAGTGGTGAGAGTCTGTTGGGGGACGTGGGGTGGGGTGGCGGCGTGTCTGAGAGGCCATACCTCAAGTTCAACCTGAGGTAGGAGAAAATTAATAGGGGCAATTTGTCCACTTCATGCACAGACGAGTTTTCCCCACTTGGGGATAAGTCTGGGGACGGAATGACGCCAATATCCCGAGCCTTATCCCCAGATGTGCACAACTTTGGTGGTATATGTGGATAAATGAGGGCATTTCTCCACAGAATTCACGGTTGTTATCCACAGTGTCCTCGGCGTGTATACACAGAAAGAATTTTCGGTGAACTTGCATTGTTGCCGAGTCTTGGTATCCTGCTCAACTTCTTGCGGACGCTGCTCCGAAATCTCGTGCGAAGCCTCGTGCGAATGCGAAACTGTGGATGGAATTCTTGGTGACCTGAAACCCAAGCGTGAAGACGTTAATGAGAACGGTGGATCGTCCGGATTGGTCGTGGTACAACAACGCATGTCGGAGGGAGTCCCGCGTGATCTCTCGGGATGGGGGTGGCGTAGTGAGTCGGTCGGAGCATGGAGTAACACGTTGACGTTGGTTTGCGGTGGCCGAACGGGAGGTACCCGGGTGAAGGCCGGGTGGTAACGTTGATTCGGCCCAGGCTCGATGTTGGCCTCTAGTGTGGCTCGATGTCTAGACCGTTGGGCATTAAACGAGTGTGTACGAATTCGAGAAGGATTCGAGTTGGTTGTGAGGGGAGTGGGGCCATGTCCGCAGTGAGTGAAGGTGCGTTGGGTGGATCGTCGTTCGAACGCACTCCGCCGCAGAACATTGATGCTGAGATGTCTGTGCTCGGCGGCATGCTGCTCTCTAAGGACGCTATCGCGGATGTTATTGAGATCCTGCAATCCACAGATTTCTATCGCCCCGCACACACGACCGTCTACAACGTCATTTTGGAGCTGTTTGGCAAGGGTGAGCCTGCAGATGCGGTGACGGTTGGCGCTGAGCTCAAGAAGATTGGCGAGCTGGACCGCATCGGTGGCCTGCCGTATCTACACACGCTTGTCTCCACTGTCCCGACAGCCGCGAATGCCGGGTACTACGCTCATATCGTGCGTGAGCAGTCGCAGTTGCGTTCGCTGGTTGAAGTGGGAACCCGCATTGTTCAGCTGGGCTATACGACCGACGGCGCTGACGTGGCCGGACTTATTAATATGGCCCAGTCTGAGGTGTACGCCATCACCGAACAGCGCCAGCGTAACGAGTACGCCATGCTCGAAGAAATTCTGCCTGTTCTCTACGATGAGCTAGAGGCTAACGAGAACCGTGATGGCGGCCTGCAGGGGGTCTCTACCGGTTTCGCTGAGTTGGACGCCAAGCTCAATGGGCTACGACCCGGCCAGATGATTATTGTTGCGGCTCGTCCCGGTGCGGGTAAGTCCACGTTGGCTATGGACTTCTGCCGTGCGGCCTCTATCAAGCACCATCAGGCCGCCGCGTACTTCTCGCTGGAGATGAGCCGGACCGAGCTTTCGATGCGCCTCATGGCCGCGGAGTCCAAAGTATTCCTTGATCGAATGATTAAAGGTGAGATGGAGCCGGACGATTGGCGTCGTATCGCCGCCGCCTTCGATCGGATTTCGGATGCCCCGCTACTTGTGGACGATTCTCCCAATCTGACGCTGGGGGAAATCCGTGCCAAGAGCCGCCGCATGAAGCAGCAGCACGACATCCAGCTCATCGTCATCGACTACCTCCAGCTCCTTACCTCGGGAAGTAAATCGATGGAATCGCGCCAGCAAGAGGTGTCTGAATTTTCGCGCTCCATCAAGCTGCTTGCAAAGGAGCTCGAGGTACCGATCATCGCCGTCGCTCAGCTCAACCGAGATCCGGAAAAGCGTAACGACAAGAAACCGATGGTGTCGGATCTTCGTGAGTCGGGTTCGTTGGAGCAGGATGCCGACGTCGTCCTCCTTATTCATCGCGACGAAATGTACAACCAGGATTCCGAAAAGGCCGGTATGGCCGAGATCATTATCGGAAAACAACGTTCTGGCCCGACCGGCGCTGTTGAGCTTGCCTTCCAGGGGCACTTTGCTCGTTTTGCGGAGATTGCGCAGTAACTTCTGCAACGTCAGCACCGTATATGGTGCGTCGGTTGCCGTGTATCCACGGAGGAGAATGTCTCCCATGTGAGTGGAATTACCATGCTTTCCCTTGTCTTCTGTCAATGCTCGGAGCATATTGGATACCCGAAGTATTCAATACCTTGAGTATCAAGATGGAGTTGAGGGTAACAATGGCTGAGTGGACTGTGGTGTCACGTCCCAAACGTGAGGACGTGCGTCGGGCGATTATTGAGGCAGGCGTCCGTGTTTTTGCCGCCGAGGGTTACAACAACGCCAATATTGCGAAGATCGCCGAACTTGCAGGCTTCACCAAGGGGGCTGTGTACTCAAATTTCAGCTCGAAGCCGGAACTCTTCACTGCCGTCATGACACATCACCTCAATACCGAGCGCGGCGGCATCATGCAGGTTGTGCTCACGGGGCTCAATGAGGCAGAAAGTACGCAGCAGCTTGTTGAGAACCTCAGCCTAGAGCTGGCTCGGGCCCTTCCCGACCTCGCGCCCTGGCAAATCGCCCTCGACCAGTTCCGTAGCCTTGCCCAGCGAGACCTTGAGATCTCTGCGGTGTATAACGAATTGAGCCGCACGCGCATTGCCACTGTTGTTGAGATGTGCGCGAGCCATGAGGCCGCCCGTGACCTGCTGACCAGGGACCTCGAACTCTTTGCCACCACACTGCTTTACCTCGTCAACATATTGTGCCTGGAGCTTGCTGCCCGACAGGGTGCACTAGCAGATACGGCCGCTGATCAGAGCACGAGCGACGATCAGGCCGTCACCGAACGTAACGCGGAGATCCTACGCCGAGCATTGGAGGGAATGATTCGATGAGAATGCGGTTTTTTCAACGGCATTCGGACAGGGCCCTGTCGGAGGACACGACACCGGCTGCACAGGATTCCTCCACGGATGCGCTGGGCCAGGCCAGGGCAGGTAGGCAACCGCTCCTGCGCGCCCGGAACCTGATCGCTTCGGGTCACCTCGGCACCGTGTTTGGACCGGTCAACCTTGACCTGTACCCCGGCGATCTGTGCCTTGTTCAGGGAACGGAAGGCTCCGGAAAATCCGCCTTTCTCATGGCTCTCACCGGACGCTTCCGGGGTGTCACCGGCACCCTGGACATCAACGGCTACGATGCACTCGCGGATCCCTACGCCACCATGCAGGACACCGCCGTGGCCCGCATTGGCAACTACGTGGTGCCCGAGGACCGGCTCACGGTCGAAGAATCGATCTCCGAGCGCGCCTATCTCGATGGCATCTCGCTTGCCCAGGCTGAGGAGCGCGCCTCCTACATCGAGCAGGCTCTTGGATATCGTGTCGATCGTGGGATGGAAATTGAGAGCCTAGATCCCGTGACCCGTGCCGTCGGCTCTGTCGCCCTCGTGATGTTGCGCCCCGCGTCCGTTGTTGTGGTCGACGACGTCGACATGCAGGTCCCGTACTCACAACAACCGCTCATGTACCGGTGCCTCTCCAAGCTTGCCCAGCTGGATGGCTCTGTCATCGTCGCTTCGGCCATTGACGGTGGCTCCGTCCCCAAGGGAACTGTTCGGGTACGTCTGGCCTCCCGTCGTACGCCATCGGTCCACGCCATTGTGGATGACGAGTCAGCGGAGGTCTCGGTTATGGAGAAAGAACCCGACGTGCACAGCGACCCTGTGCTCACTGAAGATACGGACGTCGTCATCGTAACGCGCGAGGGTGAAGACGTGACCAGCCCCGACACCAACGCCAGTGGCGAGAATACTGGGCGCTCGGACGTCGTCGTCGACAAAAAAGGCGAAGCGAACGAGAGTGAAGGAGACGCGAAGTGACCATGCAACCGGCATCCCGACTGCTGAGGTACGAGTTTCGGCGGTTTAAGGGGCGGTCGCGGATCGCGCTCGTGTTCGTGCTGCTCATCCCGATCCTGTACGGCGGGATTTACCTGCACGCCAACTGGGACCTGTACAGTCGCATCGACACCGTCAAAGTGGCGGTCATTAACCACGACGAGCCGACCGAGTTCCAGGGGCGTGAGGTCGCAGGTGGTGACCTCTTCGAAGAGGCACTGCGCGACAATCCGCAGTTTGACTGGCAGTTCCTCGGCGAGAACGACGCCGCCGCGCAGGACGGACTCTCCCGCGGCGAGTACTTTATGGTCATCGAGGTGCCGCAGGACTTCTCCGCGAATCTGGTGAGTGCTGGGACGTTCCAACCCAAGCGCGCCACCATCACCCTCCACCGCGACGACGCCAACGGCTTTATCATCGGCACGCTGACGGGCAAAGCCGAGGACGCCCTCTCGAAAACCCTCGATGCGACCATCTCCGAGGCGTATTTCAAGGCGCTCTTCGTCAACATTGATGACATCAAAGGCAAACTGACCGCTGCCGCCGATGGGGCAGGGCAGCTGGACAGCGGGCTTGTCCAGGCGGCCGACGGCGTCCGCCAGCTCAACGACGCTGTTACTCACGTCGATGCCGCCGGGCTCCAAGACCAGCTAGATTCTGTTAACTCTGGAATGTCTGGGGTCGACGACGGCCTGCAGTCGCTTCTCGGCGCCGCGGGTACGATGCGACAGGGAGCCGGTGAGATTGCCGGCATTGGAAGCACCATCTCCGGTGGTGCCGCGAACGTTAAGAATGCGCTGGTACCCGTCAATGACTTCTTCGATAACCGGCTACCGGAGTTGCAGGGCGACGCCGTCGACCTAGCGGAACTGAACGCCACGCTGACCGGAACCGGTGAGGGCGGCCTCGTAGCGGATATGGGCGGTGACCTTTCTGCCGCGTCTAGCTTCACCACTAACCTGCTGAAGAATCACCCCGAGCTCGCCGACGATCCGGACTATCAGGGGCTGGTGAGCAAGCTGTCGGTGGCGACGTCGGCGCATGCTGACGTTCAGAGTAACGTGAGCGCGCAGGCGTCTCTCGTGGCTGGTCTCAAAGTGAATCTTGATCCGACCCTGCTGAAGTCCTCCGGGGCGGCAGCGAAGGCCGCGGCGGAGACGCTCGATCAGGCTGCCGGACAGCTGAGCTCCGGGATGGACAAGGTGAACAGCGGGCTGGATGAGGCGGATGCGGCCATGTCTATACTCAACGGCGGCCTTGGCACGTTGCGCGGGGCGACCTCCACCTTGATGGCCGAGGCTCCGCAGGCAATTAATGGTGTGCTGCAGCTGACGAATGCTATCGGGCAGCTCGACACCGCCATGCCGCAACTCTCTGATGGTGCGCATACGTTGGCGAGTGGATTGAGCGACGGCGTGGCGCAGATTCCGTCGCTGGGTGAGAATCAGCAGAACTCGCTGTCCTCCGTCATGTCCTCGCCGGTGGATATCCAGCAGAATGTTTCCCACGATGCCCAGTACTATGGGCGGGGCCTAGCCCCTATGTTCTTCTCGATCGCGCTGTGGATCGCCTGCGTCTCTATCTTCCTGGTGATTCGGACGATTTCGGGACGCGCGCTGACCGGGCGCGCATCCGCGCTGCGAACGGCCCTGTTTGGGTATGGGCCGGTGGCGGTGGTTGCGGTAACCGGTGCCCTCATCATGGGGTACGGCGTGTGGCTGCTGCTGGGGCTTAACCCCGTGCATCCATGGCTGTTCTTGCTGCTACTGATCGTGGCGTCGTTGTGCTTCAGCGGGTTGGCCTATGTGGTTCGGCTGGTGTTCGGCTCGCCGCAAACCGCGATCTTCCTTGTGGCACTGATTCTGCAGCTGCCTGCAAGCGGCGGTACCTTCCCGGTGGCGATGCTGACGCCGTTCTACCAGGCACTTGCCGTCATCTCACCGCTGCACTATTCGGTGGATGCTTTCCGGGTGGTCATATCTGGTGGCAATCCGGCGGTGTATTGGGGAAGCCTCGCGGTGCTGGCAGGAATCTTCGCGGTGTCACTTGGGGCTATGTGGCGATTGGTCCATCGACGCAAGGTTTTCTCCATGCGCGACCTGCACCCGCCAATGGTCACCTCAAACACCACAGCGGACTACGCTTTCTCGGTGCGTCCGCGGTAGGCGGGGAACTGGCTGGCGGGGGCAGCGCTATATTGTTGCTCTACTTGGAGCAGCCGTCGTTACCACAACCGCAGCCGGATCCTTGAGATTCCGCGGCTTCGGCAGCCGAGGATGCCAGCGAAGCACTGATGACAGTGCCCTTCTTCTCGGGTGTGGGAAGCGGCGGAACATAGGCGCCCTGCCATACGGTATCGAACGGGGTGTGGCCGGGAACACGGGCGCGGATTCCATCGGTCACCACATCCTTGGCGATACGGACGGCGTCGTGGATTTCAGTGCCCTTGGCGAGCTCGGCGGTGATGGCAGCGGCGAGGGTGCAGCCGGCACCCGAGACGCGGTGCTCGCCAATCTTCGGGGAGGAGAATGCGGTAGCGTTCTCGCCATCCCATAGAACGTCGACGGCTTCTTCACCTGGGAAGTCGATGCCACCCTTGACCACGACGTAACGCGGGCCGAGCTTCGAAATGCGCTCGGCAGCTTCTGCGAGATCCTGCACGGTCTCCAGCTTCTCCATGCCTGCCAGCGTGCATGCCTCAAAGTAATTGGGGGTGGCGACGGTTGCCAGTGGCAAGATCTTCTCGCGCAGAGCGTTGTCGGTATCAAGCGCGGCGCCGGGCTCCTGACCCTTGCAGATGAGAACGGGATCAAGCACCACGTTCGTCCAGCTTTGGCTCGTCAGTCCCTCGGCGACGGCGTCGATCGTGTCCGGGTGGCCGAGCATTCCGATCTTTACGGTGTCCAGATCCTGCGAGCTCATGGCCGCTTCCATCTGATCACGGATAACTTGCGGATCCACTGGCACGAAGCGGTGGCCCCAGTTGTTCTTCGGGTCGAAGGAGACGATGCAGGTCAGGGTACCCATGCCGTATACCCCTAGGTGCTGGAACGTCTTGAGATCCACCTGGAAACCCGCGCCTCCGGTGGCTTCGGATCCGGCAATGGTGTACGCGAAATTGACCATAATGTCCTCCTGCTGCGGCAGCAGACCTCTTACTGCGTGCCTTCTACGTTTACCCCCTATGATGCTAGGGCCGACGGCGGCGTACTGCCTACCTTGCCCACTATGTCGCGGGACACGGTTTCTGTGAGTTGAGAAACTGGATGGCGGTGAGAGCAAGCGATGTGCCTATATAGGCACACAGCCCGCTCTCACCGCCACGGAGGAAACGGCTGCCCACAAAAAGGACCACAAAGGACAACAAAGGACCACGCGCCGCCGAAAAAACCTACATCTGGGTGTGCTGCATGGTCTCCGGGTCTGTGGTCTGGCGCAGGCCAGCTTCCAGGGCATCAATGCGCTTCAGATCATTGGCGCTGAGCTCTACGTCGCCCGCGGCGAGGTTTTCTGCGAGGCGCTCGCGGTGGACGGACTTAGGAATCACCACGCGGCCTTGGGCGAGATGCCAGGCGAGAATTGCCTGTGCGGGAGTGCAGTTACGAGCTGCAGCGATTTCCTGAATGACGGGATCTTCCAGATCGACTCCACGGCCAATCGGTGAGTATGCTTCGACAACCATTCCCGCGTCGCGGCTGGCGGCCTCGTAGTCGCGCTGTTGCAGGCTGGGGTGGGACTCAAACTGGTTGACCATCGGCTGAATCGATGCGGCCGCGGTGAGTTCCGCAATGGTTCCCGGCGTAAAGTTAGCGACCCCAATGGCCTTTGCGCGCCCGGACTCGTAGATCTCCTCGAAGGCCTTCCATGTTTCCACGTACAGTCCCCATGCTGGGACGGGCCAGTGAATGAGATAAAGATCGACATAGTCGAGGCCAAGCCGAGTGAGGGAGTCATCGAATGCCTTGAGCGCCTTCGTGTATCCCTGATTTCCGTTCTGAAGCTTCGTTGTCACGAAGAGTTCCTCACGCGCAACACCGCAGGAGCGAATACCGGCTCCGAATCCTTCCTCGTTTTTGTATGCGGCGGCGCCGTCGAAGTGACGGTATCCCAGCTCAACGGCCATTTCGACCGTCTGCTGTGCCTGCTCAGCTGGCACCTGCCAGAGGCCTGCGCCGATAAGTGGAATTTCGATGCCATTGGACAGAGTTGTCGTTGTACCCATACGGCCATTGTGCCCGCCTCAGGCTGTGAGCACACCCCGCGGCAGAACCTTCATGCTGGAAGTGAAACGTGACCGAATACAACTGATTGATGAGGTGTGACGGATCCATCACCGCTGAATCGGGACCGTGAATCCAGCGCGGGTAGCCTTAAACCATGGACACAAAGACGTATCGAATCGACGGCCACACCATGCGCGAGCATTGGATTATGGCGCCGTTGGACTATTTCGGTGCGTTGACGCTGTTGGCGTCAGGGGTGGACGCGCGGATGGTACCGAATCGGATTAACGTCTTTGCGCGCGAATACATTCGGGACGGGCATGAGGATGCGCCACGTCTTGTTTTCTTCCAAGGTGGCCCCGGGTCAGCAGCTCCACGTATGGCCCCCATTGGGTCGTGGCTGGATACGGCCCTCAACTACTTTCGGGTGGTCCTTATCGACGAACGTGGTACCGGAAATTCACACCCGCTGGAAAAGACGGCCGTAACGAGCGTCGGAACTCCCGAGGTGCAGGCCGCCTACCTCTCCTGTTTCCGCCAGGATTCAATTGTGCGCGACGCCGAAATCCTCCGCCAAGAGCTGCAGGGCGATCAGCCGTGGGCGGTGCTCGGCCAAAGCTTTGGCGGCTTCACTGTCACCTGCTACCTCTCGCAAGAGCCCGCAGGCCTCTCCGAAGCCTTCATTACCGCGGGCCTACCGTCTGCCACAAAGCACGCCGACGAGGTCTACCGCCTCACGTATCGCTCTATGATCACCCGCAACCGCGAATTTTTTGCGCGTTACAACGACGACGAAGCGACGGCCTGGTACGTGGCCACCCACCTTGCCGACGTCGAAGAGTTCCTGCCCACCGGAGAACGTCTTACGCCAGCGCGTTTCCGGCAGCTGGGTATCGTCCTCGGATATTCGTACGGGCCGGAGCAGCTCCACTTCTTATTGGAGGATCCGGTGTGGCGGCATGGCGGTCAGCGTAAGTTGCGCCCACAGTTCCTCTCCCGCGTGAGCAAACTATTGTCTTTCGCGGATAATCCGCTTTACGGCGTGCTGCATGAGTCGATTTATGCGCAGTCGTCTACTGGGGCGACGGCGTGGAGCGCCCAACGTGTGCGCAGTGAGTTCCCGGAGTTTGTGCTCCCGGAGACGCAGGCCGGGGGCTCGGCGGAAAACGATTTGCGCAAGGAGGGTCGAGGATTCCATTTCACGGGTGAGCATGTCTTCCCGTGGCAGATCGAACAGGACGCGGATCTCGCACCAATGGCCGAGGCCGCCGAAGCTCTGGCGTTTTCCCAGCGTTGGCCAGAGCTGTATTCTTCCCGCGTTCTGGCAGAGAATACTGTTCCCACAGCGGCTTGGATGTATCTCGATGACGTCTTCGTTCCCTACCAGCTGTCTAAAGAGACCGCGGATACGATTCGGGGCCTCAAGCCGCTCATCACCAATGACTACCACCACGACGGTTTGCGCACGGGCGGGCCGCAGATGATTGAGCGGCTTATTAAGGCCGTTCGGAGCTGAGCCCCATTGGAGCCTTACCGTACGAGCGCCCCGTACTGCTCCTCAAACCGCTCGCGGTGCTTGGCATAGTACGCCGCATTCTCGGGGACAGGTTCGAAACGTTGGCCGATTGTGGGATCCGCGCGCTCCACGTCAGGAGCAATAGTGTCCAATGCCAGCAGGGCCGTTCCATGCAAGGTTGCCCTTTTGATCACCACGGGAAGCACGGGCAGTTGTAGGCAGTCGGCGAGCATGGCTAGCCACCCCGGATGATCCTGCATGACGCGCCCGGACATGCGGATCTCTCCGGGGGTGCCACCAACTGACTTGAGCTGGTCAAATACTCTCGCGTAGGACTGGCTGACTCCCTCCATGAGGGCGCGAGCGAGGGCATCACCCTGCGTTGAGAAGGTCACCCCGGTGAATGAGGCCTGGGCACGCGAAGCCCACCCGGTGGACCGCTCCCCGGTGAGGTACGGGAGTGCGACGGGGGTGTGCGGATCGGGATTGCGAGTGAAGACCTCGTCGAGAGTGTCTCCCTCGGGAAGCCGTAATGTTTCGTCAATCCAGGTGATGGCGCGGCCGACGTCGTTCAATGCGCCACCCAAAATCGCACGATCACGCGAAATGCGGTAGGCCCACAAGCCGCTGGGAATCTTCTCCGGGATACCGTTGACGATAACGCGCATCGCGCCGGAGGTGGCGGCGCTCGCGGCCATCGCCCGTGAATCCGGTGCGCCGGCGCCGATGTTGGAGACGAGACCGTCAGAAACTACTGGGAACCACCGGGCATTTTTCAGCTCCGGCCAGCGCGCGGCTGCCTTGCCGAGATTGTCAGAGAGCGGCTGGTCGGGATCGCGGATCTTGCCCATCTGCTCAACCCTTACGCCGCAGGGTTCAAGTAGCTCCCGGTCCCACTCGCCGGTATGGCGGTTAAGCAGGCCCGTCCAGGCGGCACCCGCCGTGCCGATGGCGGTGTGCCCGAGCATCTTTAAGTAGACATATTCGCCGAGTGCCATCCAGCGATCCACCGTATTGAACAGTTCCGGCTGGCTCTCGCGCAACCAGAGGAACCGCGGTGCCAAGTAGGAGCTGTGGAAGCGAGTGCCGGTGCGTTGCTGAACGTTAGCTTCGTCGAAGGCTTCGCGTAGGGCCTCTACCTGGGATGCACAACGGCTGTCCGCATACGTGTAGCACGGGGTGATGGCCTGCCCGGAGGCGTCCACACCCACGAGGTTCGCGGAGAAGGTATCGATGGCGACGCCCGCGATGGCCCGCCCCTGAGCCGCTTTTGTGACGAAATCAATGATCTGGGCCAGCTCCACGGCGATGGCGTCGGCGTCCACCGTCGAGGTGCCGTCAGTCGCGGTGGTGAAGCTGTGGGCAAGGCGCAGTTTAGAACCGGCAATGGGCAGGCCGCGGGCATCGTAGAGTGAGCCGCGCGACGCCGTCGACCCGACGTCAAGCGCAAGCACGAACGGTGGGACTGCTCGGGAAAGGGAAGTCTTAAAAACGTCGGGCATTGCGATTCCTCTTCTGCTGGGTTCAACGTTGAACGCGACAGCCCCACTTTATCGAGTTTTCCCGGGAAGTGGGCAGGTTACGGCCGGTGCCGGGTGAGGGGCCCGACCGAGACGCCACAATGCATCTCCGGATTCCCGCTCCCGTGTGTCACGGGTACAAAAGATACAGGATTCCGGAGATAGATGTAACTTGCCTGCCCTACTTCCGGTCCAGGTCGATCCCGTCGAGGAGCCAGGTGCGGGCCTCAATGTCATCCTCAGCGCGCAACCTGGGCACGGACCCCTTCTTGGGATAGAACCCGGCCTTGCCGTCGTAGAAAGCGCGAATCTTATCCATATCGGCGGCGACATCGCCTGTCAACGTAATATTTCCAGCCCAGCCGTACGTCATATTGTTGCGGTCGATGAATCCGAGCTGCACAGGCAGCCCGGTCTCTAGCGCGATCCGGTAGAAGCCGGACTTCCAATATTGGCGCGGTGAACGGGTGCCCTTGGGAGCGATGACGAGGGTGAAGGTGTCCTGTGTTTGCGCCGCATGCACAAGCGAGCCAACCATGCCGGTGTTCTTACGTCGATTGGTGGAGATGCCGCCGACAGCGCGCACGATGTGCCCCACCACCGGGATACGGGTGAGGTTGTCCTTCACCAGGAACTTGACGGGGCGCCCAATCTTCCAGAATGCCATGACCATGAGCCAGCCGTCCCAGTTGGAGGTGTGTGGGGCACCAATAGCCACGACCCTGGGCGGGATCTCCTCGTGGACGAAGGTCCACTTGGAGAATTTCATGTAGATCGAAGCGATCGCCTGGGTGATTTTCATGGTGGCCTTTCGTGCGTGAAGGGGTCGCAACTACGTGAAGAGATTCGAGTGTGCTGGAGCAGACGCTACAGCAAGACGACGCTACAGCAAGAAGGAGAACGCCGGGGAGTTGGGTTCCAGCTTCTCAATAGCAAGAGGAGAGGCATCCATACGCTCCAGCAACCCGGACAGGTCACCCGGCTCGTGGATTTCAATACCTACAAGGGCCGGACCCGTCTCGCGGTTGTTCTTCTTGGTGTACTCGAAGAGGATGATGTCGTCTTCTTCGCCCAACACCTCGTCGAGGAAATGGCGCAGCGCGCCAGGCTCCTGGGGGAAGGTAACGAGGAAGTAATGGCGTAGACCTTCGTATACCAACGAGCGCTCGACGATATCGTCGTAGCGAGAGACGTCATTGTTGCCACCCGAGATGATGCAGGCAATGGGTCCTTCCGGCAGGTCAGGGAGGAAACGCGCCACGGCCGCGCTCGCGAGCGCGCCGGACGGCTCTGCGATGATTCCTTCGACCTGGTAGAGGTCGAGCATTTCGGTGCAAATAGCACCCTCAGGAACGACGACAACCTCATCCACCAGATCGCGTGCGATCTCGTAAGTAATATCTCCGGCCCGCGCCACGGCGGTGCCGTCTGCGAAGCCATCGATCTTTGGAAGCGTGACGGGCCCGCCCGCATCGAGCGCCGCCTTCATGGACGCCGCACCCTCCGGTTCCACTCCGATAATGCGCACATCCGGATGGAATTCCCGCAGCCAGATAGCAGTGCCGGCTAGCAGTCCGCCGCCTCCCACGGGTACAACGACGGTCTGTGGTTTCTCGCTCGCCTGGTCAAAGATCTCCTTGACGACAGTGCCCTGCCCCGCGATCGTGCGTGGATCATCGAATGGGTGCACGTAGGTGGCGCCGGACTCCGCGGCAAATCTCTGAGCGGCTACCGAGGCTTCGTCAAACGTGGCTCCGCCGATGATCTGCTCGATCCAAGGTCCGCCGATGTCGCGGATACGGGCGCGCTTCTGTCGCGGCGTCGTCGACGGAAGAAAAACCTTGCCGTGAATCTTCAGCTGGCGGCACGCGAACGCAACTCCCTGCGCGTGATTCCCCGCGGAGGCGCACACCACGCCGGATTCGCGTTCGGCCGGGCTGAGGCTGGAAATCATGTTGTATGCCCCGCGCACCTTGTACGAGCGGCCAACTTGCACATCCTCGCGCTTGAGGAGCACGGGCTGGTGCCGCTTGCCCGAGAGTCGTAACGACAGGTCGAGTGGGGTTCGACGTACCGTGGTTCCGAGGGTCTGAGCAGCGACGACGACGTCGACGCCGGTGGGAGTTGCGCTTGTCATATCCTAAGTGTGCCGCGCCGAGTGCCCCACTCTCCACATGTGTCCGCCAAATGCGACGCGTCTGCCATTGGCGCCATCGCGAGACGTGGGCACAGGAATTTCGTATTCTTGGTGTATGAATGAGCACGTTGACGCGGACGCTCTGGACTTTGAGTTCGAGCGGAAGTTCCTGGTGAAAGCCCTGCCAGATGAGGTGACGCGCCACGGCTCGCATCAGGTGATTGCCCAGGCATATCTCTTTGCACACGACGGATATGCGGTCCGCGTGCGGCTCAGCTTCCCTGGCCGGACGGTCGATTTCCCCGCCTTTGATGATTCGATTGATTTCTTGGGTGCATACGAGCATCGGATTCTCGCGCAGTTACTGGAGAAGAACTGTGATCGGGTGTCCGCGTCAATTGCTGTGAAGTCACCTCCCGTGGGCGGTGAGCGCTATGAGATGGAAGCGGAGGTGGATATCACGGTAGCGGACCAGATCCTGCGCCGTAGCGCCAATATCATTCTGAAGAATCGCCACTCCCTTTGGTATGACGAGGACGGTTGGGAGTTCGACGTGTTCGCCGGACAAAACGAGGGACTCGTTGTTGCCGAGTGCGAGCGCCTCGCCCCGGTGGTCGATTTGAAGATTCCAGAGTTCTGCGTCACCGAGGTGACT
>RRZT012284626.1_pt1 | contig 32426 bp, 24 predicted proteins | sample 2165551 | NCBI WGS metagenome assembly RRZT01 (sample SAMN10456910, study PRJNA506462) | wastewater metagenome | biome: wastewater; feature: sludge; material: wastewater sludge; isolation source: wastewater sludge with Escherichia coli K12::gfp cells carrying plasmid... | place: USA: Moscow, Idaho...
AAAGTTATTGGACAAAACACTGTTTTTTGTGCAAATAAAAAGATAAAACAAACTCTCTGAGATTTAAAAATAAAAATCAAAGAGTTTGCCAGTAGTTTTAAATGAAAAATTAAGAAACAAGACGTTTTCTGAAACTGCCTATTTAGAAGTTTACCTATTTCATTTGCACAATAATATTATTATCCCTTCATTCACAAAAAAAATTACTAGTTTTGTACAACTGTCAAAGTAGAAGAGGTCGATTTTGCGCTAGTTTGCTTTGCATTAATACTTTAGTGAAAAAAGTAGAGTTTTTAGGGATGAAGAAATATATATATTATTTGCTTTTTATTGTAGTGCTTACTGCTTGCGATGCAACCAAGCGAGTGCCCGAAGGAAGTTATCTGTTGAATAAAGTTCAAATAGATACAGATACCAAATCTGTGAAAGCTTCCGAACTAGAACCTTTTTTAAGACAAGAGGCAAATGCTTCTATGCCGTTAATAGGCAAATATAAACTCCATTTTTACAATATTGCCCCCAACGACTCTACTTGGTTAAACAGAATCTTCCGAAAGTATGGCGAGAAACCTGTGCTCTATAGCGAGCGATTGACCTCTATTTCATCGGAGCAGATAAAACTAGAATTAAACAACAGAGGTTATTTAAATGCAACTGTTGATACTCTATTGAATATACAAGACAAGAAGGTTAATGTTATATACGATATTGATGGCAACGACCCATACCGTATACTCACCTATACCGATGCAATAAGTGATACAACAATTTTAAAGATTCTTACAGATGATAAGAAACTCAACTTTATAGAAGAGGAAGATGTGTTCGATTTGAGTGTTTTAGAGGAGGGACGCATCGAAATGGCACGCCAATTAAGAAACAGAGGGTATTACGATTTCTCTAAAGACAATTTTCAGTTTCTGGCAGACACCACTGTAGGCACACATCAGGTAGACTTAACAGTAAACTTGCTCAACCCCACTGACAGCACCCTGCATCAGCGATATTATATGGGCAAAACAACTGTTATAAACGGGGTTGATAACGCAAAATTGGAGCAGAGTAGCAGTGGGTATGAGTTAGACACTATAGCATACAGAGACATAACCATTGTTCAAGAAAAAAATAGGTTCTTAAGACCTAGTGCTATTTACTACAACACATTTTTGCGTAGAAATAGAATGTATGCCGATAGGGCTGTCGATCGCACCTACACTTCGTTGAATGGATTGGGAGCAGTGAGCCAAACCAATGTAAACTTGTTTCCTGTGGTTCGTAACGACTCCAACTTTCTTGACTCTCGTATATTTATATCTCCTGGAAACCTCCACTGGATGCAGTTTGGTATCGATGGTACTAACTCGGCTGGAGATTTGGGGGTTGCGGCAAATGTTACTTACGAGCACCGCAATATATTTAAAGGGGCAGAGCGTTTGCGTATAAGATTGAATGGAGCCTACGAGTTTATTTCGTCTGGTGGCGTCGACGATTCTTACAACTTGATAGACCAAAACTACTATGAGTATGGTGCCGAAACATTTCTATCTATTCCTCAGCTCATTCTTCCTTGGCTATTGCAGAGCTTAAAAGCGCAGCCATCAGCTTCAACAGAGTTTTCGGTAGGTATCAACTTTCAAAAACGACCCGAATATTTGCGTCAATTCTTCAACCTATCCTCTAGGTTGCAGTGGTCGGGTATGGATTGGAGACTCATAAATACAGTTGAGCCACTCGATATAAACTATGTGCGAATGCCATGGAAATCTCAGTTTTTTATCGACGAGTATTTGAGCGACGATAGCAACGCTATATTGCGTGAAAGCTACAAAGATCAATTAATTGCACGTACAGCATATAGCTTTTTGTATACCAACTCGGGATTGCGAAATAAACCAAAAAACCCTTACCGAATTCGTGCAGGCATAGATTTGGCGGGTCTAATACCTCGCATTGCTACTGCCCTTGGTGGGAGCAAAACCAACTCTGATGGGTATGAGGAGATTCTTGGCATCAACTATGCCGAGTATATAAAAACCGACTTCGACTTTGCACAAACCTATCCCTTTAGCGATAAGAACAGCCTTGCCATACATTTTGGGTTGGGTGTTGCGGTTCCCTACGGAAACTCTATTGTGCTTCCCTTCGAGAAGAGATATTTTGGAGGAGGTGCCAATAGTGTGAGAGGATGGAGCACACGTACACTAGGACCTGGTACCTATCAGCGAAACGATACATTGCGCTCGGACTTTGTGAACCAAATTGGAGATATAAAATTGGATATCAGTGCAGAGTTTAGGCATAAGCTAACCGACCTATTTGAAGTTGCCACCTTTGTAGATGCTGGTAATATTTGGACAATCAAAAACTATGAAGGGCAGCCAGGTGGATTGTTCAAGTTTGATGAGTTTTATAAACAAATAGCTGTATCATATGGTGTGGGTTTTCGTATCAATTTAGATTTCCTATTGCTCCGACTCGATGCTGGTATGAAGGCTTACGACCCTGCCGACTTTGAAAAAAAGTTTGTGCTATTTAATCCCAACTTTAGAGACAAGTTTGCGCTCCATTTTGCTATTGGCTATCCGTTCTAAGTTTAATCTAGATGCCTCTGCACGATTTGTGTAGAGAGTATTTAGTTGATTGTATCACTCCACAAAACATCAAAAAGGAAATGAAACAGTGCTTTTGGTAGTTTACAAAGCATTAGATGCGTGACGCTTCACTACTAAATGCACTTCTATAACCATTAAAAGAAATCCAATCACTCTAATATCTATTCCGATATCCATCTAAGCAAAGCAGTTGACTACAAATCCTGAACTGGGATGGATACACCTGGCAAACTTTACGTCCATCCCAATACCTGAGGCGACGCTCGTGGCAGAAAGTAGATCCATTCCAATAAGGGTATTGAGTAAAGCTTTCTCGCTTACTGACATTCTGTCACAAGGATTGTTTGCAATTGTGTCACTCTCTGACATTCCTTCATTGGAATGGACGTAAGCAGACTGGTTAATGTCCATTCCAACTCCGGAATGGATGTTAGTTGGAAAGTAAATGTCAAATTCCCGAATGGGTTTTACACTCTTCCAATCTGCTTTATATGTTATATAATGTATTAAAGTAGAGATGCAAGTTCGCATCAAACGTATGTCATCGCACCTTAGTAGTGTTCCTATTTCACTTTAATGGTTTGTGAAGTGCCTTTAATGGTAAATGAAACGCTGTTAGGCTTAATTGATTGCCCTATAACAGTAATTGAAACCCTGTTGAGGTGAAATGAACAGCACTAAACAGTAACGGTAATGCACTTTAGACTTTGTGAACTACCTTTAATAGTAATCGAAATGTTATTAATGCATTGTGAACTCAAAATAAGAGTAAGTGAGAATCCTTTTATGGTTTTATCAGTTGCTGCAAATAGAGGTGAGACTCCATTTTGCATCTTCTACACCTCAAGCTAACATAGATGAGAAACAGCTTCACCATTGGATAATCTAATATTAATAGTGATGCAAACACATTACAATGTGTTGTTTATTGCTGCTAACAGCAGTGGAATAACTTGCAATGCATAGTGAAGCCCTCTTGAAAGCAACTCATCTTCGAACCATGATGTGACAAACTGACAAGAATGGATGAGCATGTTAGGCACGCTTTTTGCTGTGATATAAGTGTGACAGAGAGCCATGTAAACCCTTGACGGAAGTTTGCACATTGCACTGTCTGACACAATAATTAATTGGGAATATTAACTACTAAAACAGAACAATACCATGGAAAAAATGCATGTTAGCTTTAGCAAAGATTTAAGAAATTATGAGTTTTCGCTACTTATCAGCAATATTGGCAACCTGATAGCTAAAAGTGAGAGCGAAAACAGTTCACTACAAAAAGCAGCCACAAACCTACAATCGCACCACAACGAACTGCTGCAACTAAAGGATACAAAACCAAGCCACTATCTTACAGAGGTGATTAACGAAAAAGTGCACAATCGCACCGAATACCTTATATACCTTCGCTATAGGATAGAGGGTGCTCTAAAGTCGCCCTTTCCGCAAGAGCGTGTAGCTGCAAAACGGTTGATGTATTGGATAGACCCCTACAGAAAAGAGCTCTTCAAACCCTCTATTCGTCTACAAGGAGTAGCGGTTAAGTTTTTAAAACACGATAGAGACAAGAGTGCAGACATTCAGAAATTTATCAGGGTGCTCAACCTCGACAGTTTGCTAGATATATTGGTTGATATTACCACAGAGATTAAAAGCTTGGTAGCAAAGAGAGTAAAAGATAAAACCCGCAGAGCTGTTGATGGCAAAGAGGTGAGAGGAGCAGCCTACCACGATTTGAAGGTGCTTATAAGTGTAATGAATGGAGTGTATAATCTGAGCGACAGCACGCAGGAGAGAGATCAGATAGCAACCCTTAGTAGTGAAATAAATGAATACCTGACAGAGTTCCGCAGAGAGTTAAGGTCGCGCACCACCAAGAGCAAAAACAAGAGAGCGATTGATGTGGCAGTAAAGGAGTTGATAGTGGGAGAGGGTGATGATAAAAGCAAAGCTTGTGAAGATAAGGGTGATGATAATGACAAAGGTTATGAAGGCAACAAAGATGGTGATATTGACAAAGCTTATAATGGTGCCCCAGCCAAGAGTGTTGCGGTGCAGCGAGCTGCCGCCGAACATACGTTTACCGATTATGTGCAAAATGCTAATGAGGGCAACTCAACATTATCAGATGATAGAAAGATTGATGCCAAAAATGGCAACTTAAATAGGAGAAATGTTTCTGGTGTTTCGTCTTCATATATTAGTGCTAAAAAGGAAGGTGATGATGCCAAACTACCACCTATTGGTAAAAATTGAGTTATAAGTAAGTGAATATTTAAGGCTCAGCTATATATCACTTTATGTTAAAACACAACAGCCTGTAAAACAGTCTGAAAAGCTTTTTTTTATATTATAGTAGGCGGTATGTTAACATTGAGAAAGCACCTTGGTGTATTTAGATGGAATACTGTATGCAATGTGTAAAATGCCAAGGTGTTGTAAATGAATGTCTAACATTTTAATAGTAAAAACTTATCAACAAAAAGGTCAAATTAAGTGATCTTTCTTGGGTAGATTCAAATCTTTTCTTTATTATTGTACTCTACTTTTAAAGTAGACTTACAGCTTGCAGAATATTAACAATTAAACACCTTATAGCATCAATGAAGAGAAGGATTTACACATTTAACGAGGCTTATAAAGCATCCCATTCCTATTTCAAGTGGGATCAATTGGCGGCACAAGTTTGGGTAAGCAAATATGCCCTAAAAGATAGTGACGGAAATATATATGAAGAGTCGCCACGCGATATGCACTGGCGTTTGGCAAGAGAGATTGCTAGAATAGAAAACAAATATCCAAATCCTATCAGTGAGGAGGATCTGTTTTATCTCTTCAATAAATTCGAATACCTCATACCGCAAGGCAGCCCCATGACTGGAATAGGCAATGAGTTTCAGGTTGCTTCGCTTTCCAATTGCTTTGTTATTGGTATGGAGGGTACAGCCGACTCTTATGGTGGTATTATCCGTATTGATGAAGAGCAGGTGCAACTGATGAAACGCCGTGGAGGCGTGGGTCACGACTTGTCGCACATCCGACCAAAAGGATCTGCAGTAAAAAATTCGGCACTCACCTCTACAGGCTTGGTGCCTTTTATGGAGCGCTATTCAAATTCTACTCGCGAGGTGGCGCAAGATGGTCGCCGTGGTGCTCTTATGCTTTCGGTATCTATAAAGCATCCCGATTCTGAAGATTTTATTGATGCAAAACTAGAGCAAGGTAAAATAACCGGGGCTAACGTATCGGTAAAAATTGATGATGAGTTTATGAGAGCTGTTGAAAGCGACGGAATGTACACGCAACAGTATCCAGTTAATGCAGAAAAACCTAAAACATCGAAAGAGATAAAAGCAAAAGATTTGTGGTCTAAAGTGGTTCACAATGCATGGAGGTCTGCTGAGCCAGGTGTTCTTTTTTGGGATACAATTATTAACGAGTCTGTTGCCGATTGCTATGCCGATTTAGGCTTCGAAACTGTTTCCACAAATCCTTGTGGAGAAATTCCGTTGTGTACTTACGATAGTTGTCGCCTATTGGCAATCAATCTCTATTCGTATGTAGTTAATCCATTTACAAAAGATGCCTATTTCGATTTTGAGCTATTTGCAAAACATGTGAGAATAGCGCAAAGGGTGATGGATGATATTATCGACTTGGAGGCTGAAAAGATTGAGAATATCCTTGATAAAATAAACAGAGACCCAGAAGTGGAAGAGGTAAAAAGTGCAGAGCGTCATTTGTGGGAAAAGATTAAAACAAAAACACTTCAAGGACGCAGAACAGGCTTGGGCACAACTGCCGAGGGAGATATGCTTGCGGCAATGGGACTGAGATATGGTACTGAAGAGGCAACAGATTTTTCAGAATCGGTTCACAAAAGCTTAGCCCTTAGTGCTTATGCATCATCTGTGGAGCTTGCCAAAGAGCGAGGAGCATTTGAGATATTTGATAAAGAGAGAGAAAAAGACAATCCCTTTATAAATAGATTGAAAGATGCCGACGAGAAATTATATGCCGATATGGTAGAGCATGGCAGACGGAATATTGCCTGTCTCACCATTGCACCCACTGGCACTACAAGCTTGATGGCACAAACAACATCGGGCATTGAGCCAATATTTATGCCCATGTATAAGCGCAGGCGTAAAGTAAATCCTAGTGAGGGTAAAGCAAAAGTTGATTTTGTGGACGAGAATGGCGATTCGTGGGAAGAGTATGTAGTGTTTCATCACAAGTTTCGTACTTGGATGGAGGCAAATGGTCATTCGGTTCACAGAGAATATAGCAATGAGCAATTGGATGATTTGGTGGCAAAATCTCCCTACTACAAGGCTACAGCCAATGATGTAGATTGGATGCAGAAAGTGAAAATGCAGGGAAGAATACAAAAATGGGTAGACCACTCAATTAGTGTAACTATCAATTTGCCAAACGATGCAACAGAAGAACTTGTAGGGGAGCTATATTTAGAAGCTTGGAAGAGCGGCTGTAAAGGTTGTACTGTATATAGAGATGGTTCGCGTGCAGGGGTGTTGATAGCCAACGACGAGGAGAAGGAAAAGGAAAAAGAGGAGGATTGCTTTGAGCTACCTCAGGTAGTAACCTCTAGACCAACAGAACTACCAGCCGATGTAATTCGCTTTCAAAACAATAAGGAGCGATGGATTGCTGTTATAGGATTGTTGAATGACCGTCCATATGAAATTTTTACTGGTTTGGCAGATGAAGATGATGGGCTACTTCTTCCAAAAAAAGTAACCTCTGGAACTGTTATAAAAGCAACCGACCAAGAGGGTAATAAGCGCTACGATTTCCAATTTAGAAATAGAAGAGGCTACAAAATTACAATTGAGGGACTCGACGGAATGTTTAATCCTGAATATTGGAACTATGCAAAACTAATTTCGGGGGTGTTGCGCTACGGTATGCCTATCGACCAAGTGTTGAAACTTGTATCTGGCTTGGAGCTCGACAGTGAAACCATCAACACATGGAAAAATGGTGTTGAACGAGCACTAAAGAGATACCTGCCTAGCGAAACAGAAGCCAATGGAGAGACTTGTCCGGTGTGTGGTCACGAAACACTTGTATATCAAGAGGGATGTTTAACATGTCGTAATTGTGGCGCATCAAAATGCGGATAAGCAGGCAGAAAAATTAAACATACAACAACTTTATTTGAAGCGAAAAAGCAATGCCATCTGGTGTTGCTTTTTTGTTTTATTGTATAATGAGTTTGCAAATAATCTATATTCTACATAAATGATTGTATTTTTGTATTTATGGATGATAGTTATAAAACCATAGAAGAGATAGCAGAAGGATATATTACCGAGCGCAAAAGCAAGTTTATCTCCTACATTATTCCAGTTAAAACTGAGGATGAGGTGAAGGAGATACTAGATGAGTATAGAAAAAAATATTACAATGCGCGTCATGTTTGTTGGGCATATATGCTAGGCGAAACGCGCGAAGAGTTTAGAGCAAACGACGATGGAGAGCCCTCGGGTACTGCTGGTCGTCCTATTCTGGGGCAGATAAACTCTTTTGAGCTTACCAATGTTCTAATATTGGTGGTTCGATATTTTGGAGGAACTTTGCTGGGTACAGGAGGCCTCATAAAGGCATACAAAGAAGCCGCTGCTGCTGCTATAGAGAATGCCAAGATTGTTGAAAAAACAATTGACGACACCTATGTTTTGCATTTCGACTATCCATTATTGAACGATGTAATGCGTATATTGCATCAATTTGAGGAGTCGAGTTGGACACAAAACTTCACCGAAACATGTGAAATGGAGGTGACAATTCGTCAATCTCAGTCAGAAGCGCTTTTTAATTCATTGTCCAAAATATACGGTGTGACAGTGGTAGAGCCACAAAAAGAGGGTGAACAATAGATTGATTTAACAACTAATAGACCCAATGTGTCGAAATAGTAATACAAAATTACTACTTTTGCACCCTGAAATATTTCATTATAATTCGATTAGAATAAAAAGAGAGGATATTTATGCATAAAAATTTGGTGATAGTGGAGTCCCCTGCCAAAGCTAAAACAATTGAGAGGTTTTTAGGAAAAGATTTTCATGTTATGTCTAGTTATGGACATATTCGTGATTTAAAGAAGAAGGATTTTGGCATTGACATTGAAAACGGATTTACACCAGTATACGAAGTTCCGGCTGACAAGAAAAAAGTTGTATCTGAACTTAAAGCTGCTGCTAAAAAAGCAGAGGTTGTGTGGCTAGCTTCGGATGAGGACCGCGAGGGAGAGGCTATTTCATGGCATTTGTATAATGTGCTTGAGCTTGACGAAGAGAAGACAAGGCGCATTGTGTTTCATGAGATAACAAAGACTGCTATCCTTAAAGCAATAGAAAACCCACGCCCTATTGATATCAATTTGGTAGATGCACAGCAAGCGCGTCGTGTACTGGATCGTATTGTGGGTTTTGAGCTTTCGCCTGTTTTGTGGCGTAAAATCAAACCGTCTCTTTCTGCAGGTCGTGTTCAGTCGGTGGCTGTAAGGCTTATTGTTGAACGTGAGCGTGAAATAAGAGATTTTAAATCTACAGCAGCCTATCGTATAGTTGCAGTGTTTACAAAAGAGGAAGATGGGCAAATATACGAATTGAAGGCAGAATATAATAAACGTCTGAAAACTAAGGAAGAAGCATTAGAACTACTAGAAAAGCTGAAGACATCTTCATTTGAGGTTGCTGACGTTACGATGCGTCCTACCAAAAAGACGCCTGCAGCTCCATTCACAACATCTACTTTGCAGCAAGAAGCGTCACGAAAGTTAGGTTTCTCTGTGGGGCAAACAATGATGGTAGCCCAAAGGCTATACGAATCGGGGAAGATAACCTATATGCGTACCGACTCGGTAAGTCTATCGGGCATGGCTATCAATGTGGCAAAAACAGAAATTGCATCGCAATATGGAGATGAGTATGTAAAAGTAAGGCAGTATACAAACAAGTCGAAAGGGGCACAAGAGGCTCACGAGGCTATTCGTCCTACTTATATGAATACGCACGAGGTGAGTGGAACTGCACAAGAGAAAAGGCTCTATAGTTTGATTTGGAAAAGAGCCATTGCTTCGCAAATGGCAGATGCTCAGCTGGAAAGAACTACCGTTAACATTGCTGCATCCGATGCAGAGGGTAGGTTTACAGCTACAGGCGAGGTGATTAAATTTGATGGATTCTTGCGCGTATATCTCGAAGGCACTGACGACGAAAACAGTGAGAAGGATACAGGTATATTGCCTCCCATAAAGGAGGGCGAATCAATGACCATGGTAGAGACTGTAGCCACACAGCGTTTTACACAAAAGCCACCTCGATACACCGAAGCTGCACTAGTTCGCACAATGGAAGAGCTAGGCATTGGACGTCCGTCTACTTATGCACCCACAATTTCTACTATTCAAAATCGTGGATATGTTGAAAAAGGAAATGTAGAGGGAGTTGAAAGGGTTTACAATGTAATAAAACTCTCAAAAAACAAGATAAAAGATACTGATAAAAAAGAGATTGCAGGTGCCGATAGAAACAAACTTATTCCCACAGACACTGGTCTTGTTGTGAATGACTATTTGGTGGAAAACTTTGCATCTACTTTAGATTACAACTTCACAGCTAGGGTTGAGAAAAACTTCGACCAAGTGGCAGAGGGCGAGATTGAGTGGAAAAAACTTATCGAAGAGTTTTACAATGTGTTTCATCCAAAGGTGGAAGAGGCTATTAATAAGAAAACTGAGCATCGTGCTGGTGAGCGTGTGCTGGGTGTTGACCCAAAATCGGGAAGACCGTTAGCAGTAAAAATTGGTAGATATGGGCCACTTGCTCAGATTGGAGAGAAAGAGGATGAGGATAAACCTCTGTTTGCGGGTCTTAGAAAAGACCAATCTATAGAAACTATAACTTTTGAAGAGGCTTTAAAGCTTTTCGAGTTGCCTCGTGTAGTGGGAACATTTGAAGAGAAAGAGATGATTGCTGCTGTTGGACGATTTGGTCCGTATATAAGGCACGACGGAAAATTCTTTTCGCTACCCAAAGAGCTCGACCCTCACAAGGTGAAAGAAGATGAGGCTATAGAGGTGATAGAGAAGAAACGCAAGGAAGATAAAGAGAAAATTATTCAAACTTTTGAAGAAGAACCAGGTTTGATTGTTCAAAAAGGTAGGTATGGTCCGTATATCTCTTTTGAGAAGAAAAACTATAAAATACCCAAGAGTGTGAAGCCTGAAGAGCTTACGCTAGAAGATGTAAGAAAGATTATCAGCGAAACAGATCCTTCGAAATCGAGAGGAAGGAAGAAAACAAAAGCGAAAACTACGACAACTAAGGCTAAAGCTAAGACCTCGACAGCTAAAAAGAAGACTACGACAGCAAAGTCGAAAGCTGCAACTTCTTCAGCTAAAAAGAAAACAACAACGACTAAAGCCAAAACATCTACAGCGAAAAAGAAAAAGTAGATGGTAGTAGTTTGTCATAGAGCTCTGTCTTCCAATAGTTATTAATTAATAGCGAGAACTACAATATGAAACAGTTATCATTTTTTGCTAAACGTGCTGCTATCTTTTTTGTTGGTTTGTTTGCATCCACAATAGGGTGGGCTCAAGATTTATCGACTGAGATAGATGCGGAGATCGAAGATACAGTAGTTATAGACGAAGGTCCTTTTTATGCCCAACTGTGGTTTTGGGTAGTTATTGGAGTTGTGTTTTTGCTTCTGCTTATTGTTTTGTTGCGGGGTGGTGGTGGAAGAAAGAAGATAGTGAAAGAGAAAGCAGTGAAACAAGAGACTAAGAAAGTAGAGGAATCACAAGAGAGTAAAGTTGAATCACAAGAAGCTAAAGCAGATGCTGATAAATCAGATGTGGATGAATCAGAAAAGAAGGCTAATTAATTTTTAGCTGCTGCACATAATACGATAAAATATAAAATCCTTGGGAGCTATTGTTCTTAAGGATTTTTTTATTTGGTAGCCCACCAATGATATTATTTTGCTGGGTGTGAATACTGTTTTGTGTTTGTAAGCTTGATAGTAATATTGGCCTATTGCGTTAGATATACTTTGATAAAGTGGTTTTGTTTGTAGGAGAAGTGATGGGCTTTTAGTAGAGTATAAACCCTGCCACAGCAGCCAGTGCAATAAGCAGAATAGGATCTATCTTTCTGAGCGACGCTATAAAAACCGCACTAAAGATAATCCAACTTTTATAGTCAATAAAGTTGTTGCCATTAATAAGCATTATTCCAGCAGCAGCAATAAGCCCAATCACAGCGGGTTTTATTCCATATAGTGCTGCACGTACATACCTGTTTTCTTTAAATTTGAAGAAGAAAATAGTTACCAATGTCATTAGTCCAAACGATGGTATGCTCACCGCAAGTGTACACACTGCCGAGCCAAGAATGCTAGCCAGTATGCCATAACCTGATGCATTAACGGCTTTAAACCCAATGTAGGTGGCAGAGTTAAAAGAGATAGGTCCTGGTGTGGTTTGCGAAATAGCAACTATGTCTGTAAACTCGTTTACAGTAATCCATTCGTTCTTTTCCACAACCTCTTGCTGAATGAGGGGTAGCATAGCATAGCCACCGCCAAAACCAAATAGTCCGATTTTGAAAAATGCCAAGAACATATGTAGGTATAGTTGTGCTAGTGCCATATTATCTGTTGATTAATTTTTTTATTACTCGTTGGTATAATAAACCTAGTATAATTGCCGCCAATATAATATGGATGGGAGATACATGAAGTAGTCCCACTATAAGTGCCACTGCAATAGGAATCCACAAAGTGCCCCATGTAATATCGGCGTTTTTGCCCATTCTTAGAAGTGGCGCAAAAATGAGTGCAACTACTGCAGGTCTTATTCCTTTAAAAACAGCCTCTACACCGGGGTTGTCTCTAAACTGAGTAAATACAATTACTAAAAGCAGAATGGTGATAAATGAAGGAAGGATAATACCAAGGCTAGAGAAAACACTTCCCTTTATTCCTTTGCGTTTGTTGCCAACAAATACAGCAGTGTTTAGTGCAATCGGACCTGGCATAGATTGAGCAAGGGCTAGCATGTCGATGAACTCTTTGTCGCCTAGCCATTTTTTTTTGTCAACCACAGCATTTTGGATAAGTGGCAGCATTGCATAGCCACCTCCAAAAGTGAAAGCTCCGATTCTAAAAAAAACAAGGAATATTTCCCAGTATACTCTCATCTATATAGATTGTTTTTAACGATAAAAAAAGAAGAAAGCAGACTGCATAAATTTTAATAATTTGCAAATCTGCTTTCTCTATTTAAAGCCACATTGGTGGAATAAGACGAAACTCCTATAGTCAGGATTTGAGCGCTTCGCTGTGTCTGTAATTCGCTGTGCATAAATGCATGTCCCGAAGGATGCGACCCGCCATTGACAGAAAAAACTTACTCGTTTCGTTGATGTAATTGATGAGTTTCCCAATCGACCAATGCGGCAAATTCTTTTCATCTGATTACATATCAAAAGTAATTAAATATATTGAGACTTCCAAATATAATGGTCTATATCTCCAATAAATATCGATTAATATGTGTGCTAACAGAGTGTTTGAGTATAGATTACCCTAAATCTCTCGATTTTGCTATGGTCTCTTCTGTTAATGTATAGTTTACTAGGTCGCCCGATAGGTATTTATCGTAGGATGCCATATCTACTAAACCGTGTCCTGAAAGGTTAAATAAGATAGTTTTCTTTGTTCCTTCCTCCTTTGCTTTCAGGGCTTGGTGGATGGTGGCTGCTATAGCGTGGTTTGATTCTGGTGCTGGTATGATACCTTCGGTTTTTGCAAATAAAACTCCTGCTTTAAAAGAATCTATTTGACTGATATCTGTTGCCTCAATATATCCATCTTTCATTAATTGGCTCACAATACTTCCGGCTCCGTGATACCGCAAACCTCCTGCATGTATGTTGGAAGGTGTAAACTGGCTTCCCAGTGTGTACATGGGTATAAGTGGTGTGAAGCCTGCTTGGTCGCCATAGTCGTATCTGAATTTTCCTCGTGTTAGTTTTGGGCACGATGAGGGTTCTGCAGCAATAAAACGTGTGTTTTTGTTTCCATTTATATTGTGGCGCATAAATGGAAATGTAATGCCAGAAAAATTTGATCCACCTCCAAAACACCCAATTACTATATCGGGATATTCTTCTGCCATCTCCATCTGTCTTTCTGCCTCAAGGCCTATTATTGTTTGGTGAAGCGACACATGATTTAGCACACTGCCCAGTGCATATTTGCAGTTGGGTGTTTGTGTGGCTAGTTCGATTGCCTCTGATATGGCAGTGCCTAGGCTACCTTGGTACTGTGGGTTTTCTGTAATTATTTTCCTTCCTGTTTTGGTAGACATGCTAGGCGATGCAATAACTTGTGCACCCCATGTTTGCATCATCGAGCGGCGATATGGCTTTTGTTCATAGCTAACCCTTACCATATATACTGCCAACTCTAGGTCGAACACGTTGGTAGCATAAGCCAAGGCAGCTCCCCATTGTCCGGCTCCGGTTTCGGTGGTAATGTTTGTAGCGCCTTCAATTTTGTTGTAGTATGCTTGAGGTAGTGCCGAGTTTAGCTTGTGAGAGCCAACTGGGCTAACGCTTTCGTTTTTGAAATAGATGTGTGCCGGCGTGTCTAATGCTTTTTCTAAACCATAGGCACGCACAAGAGGAGAGGGGCGATATACTTTATATTGCTCGCGCACAGCCTCGGGAATGTCAATCCATACATCTGTCTGATTTACTTCTTGTCTTGATACCTCTTCGGAAAAGAGGGGATAAAAGTCTTCTGCATCTAATGGTTCTTTTGTTATAGGGTTGATGTAGGGCTGAGGTTTGTTTTTCATCTCTGCAGCCACATTGTACCATTGATGGGGTATTTCGTTTTCGGGAAGTATGAACTTTTTTCTTTTTTGCATGATAGTTTTATGTTTTCGAATTGTTTTATAAAAAAGAAGCCGCCTGCTGTTTATGGATAAACAACAGGCGGCGCCTTATATATGATTATGTCTACTATATTAAATAGATGTATTTTTAATTATATGGCATACGCGGTTTCAACCCATTGTTTATAATGAATTTCACACCAACGCCATCTATTTAAAAAATATCTATTAGTCATCTGTTAGTCTTTTATAACTGCAAATTTAATCTATCTTTTGTAATAAACAATCTTTTTCTCTGTTTTTAGTGTTATCTCCACTCTTGGTGTTTTGTAGTTTGTTTTCAATAATCACTTTCTGGTTTTTTGATATTAAATGTATGTGTTGTAGTTATAAGGAGCCATATTGCTGTGTTTTAGCAATTTTTTCGGCTTATTTAAACATTAATGGATGTGCTGTATGGAAATTTATTCTTAAATTTGCACAATAGTTATCTTAATGTGCATTATTTATGTCTACAGTTAATACAAAACAGTTGTTGATGGAAAAAGCCAGGCAGTTATTTGCTAAGTCGGGCTTCGAGAATACAACTATGAACGATATAGCCGAAGCTTCTCAAAGAGGCAGGCGCACGCTGTATACATACTTTAGTAGCAAAAAGGAGATTTACAACGCAGTTGTCGAGTCGGAACTCGAAAATATGTATGTCAAACTAAGTAGTACTGTGTCGAAAGAGCATACTGCAAGCAACAAGTTGATGTTGTTTTTTCTTACCCGTTTAGAAATTGTGAAAGAGGTGGTAACTAGAAATGGCACTTTGCGTGGTGATTTCTTCCGTGATATATTTCGCGTCGAAAATGTGAGAAAAACATTTGACAAACAAGAAATTCAATTTCTTAAAAAAATATTAGATGAAGGGGTTGCATGTGGCGAGTTTGAGATAGTTGACACAATAAATACTGCTCGAATACTTCACTTTGCGCTTAAGGGTTTAGAAGTTCCCTATATAAGGGGTCTTATGACAAATGACCCAAAAGACACTATTGATCGCGACATAGTTGCCAATATAATATTCCAAGGTATAACAAAAAAGTAGATAATGTTTTTGTTGCAACAAAAATATAAAAACTGTAAATATGAAATTATTAGAAGGAAAAACAGCACTGATAACTGGTGCAGCACGTGGTATAGGTAGAGCTATTGCAATTCGCTTTGCAGAGGCAGGAGCAAATGTAGCTTTTATTGTACGTAAGGTTGATGACAACATGCAATCTGCCGAAGCTGAAATTGCAGCTTTTGGGGTAAAGGTGAAGCCATATGTTTCTGATGCTGCCGATTTTGAGGCTACACACAAGACGGTAGCACAAATTAAAGAAGATTTTGGGCGAATAGATATTCTTGTTAATAATGCAGGTATTACACGAGATGGACTAATGATGCGTATGACCGAAGAGCAATGGGATTCGGTGATAAATGTAAACTTGAAGTCTGCTTTCAATTTCACCCATGCCATTACTCCTATTATGATGCGCCAAAAAGGTGGTAGCATTATCAACTTATCTTCAGTTGTTGGTATATCGGGCAATGCTGGGCAAGCAAACTACTCTGCTTCTAAAGCGGCTGTGATTGGTTTAACAAAATCGATGGCAAAAGAGATTGGTTCGCGTGGTGTACGTGTTAATGCAATTGCACCAGGATTTATCGATACTGACATGACAGGTGCTTTATCAGAAGAGGTGCGCAAAGAGTGGGCAAAGCAGATACCATTGCGCCGTGCTGGTACTGCTCGAGAGGTGGCAGATGTAGCTATGTTTTTAGCTTCCGATATCTCAACTTATGTAAGCGGACAAGTTATTAATGTGTGTGGAGGAATGGGGGCTTAATAGCTCTTTAAAACAGATATACATTTGCTTGTGATTCGTACTTTAGTAGTATGTTTCACTCAAAAGTAGATGAAAATTGTAGAGATGTAATTGATAATTGCATCTCTTTTTTTTGTAAAAAAGTTGCTATATTTGTATAATACAAAAAATAAATAGCAAAATATTGAGTATATGAAAGTGCTATACGAAGACAACCATATAATTGTTATAAATAAAGCATCGTCCGAAATTGTACAAGGCGATAGAACAGGCGATAAACCCTTGTCGGAAAAAGTGAAAGAGTACTTGAAAGAGAAATACAACAAACCTGGCAATGTTTTTTGTGGTGTAACGCATCGGTTAGACCGTCCAACTAGTGGAGTTGTGGTTTTTGCAAAAACTAGCAAGGCTTTGACGAGGCTCAACAAAATGTTTAGAGACGATGAGGTGGACAAAGTTTATTGGGCTATAGTGCAAAACCGTCCAGTAAGTGATAGGGGCACGCTGACTCATTATCTTATTAAGGATAGTAAAAGGAACAAATCGACTGCCTACAATACGGAGAGAAAGAATACTAAAAAGGCTGTTTTGCATTACTCTCTTATCAATCAATCTGAAAATTATCACCTGCTTGAAGTAAAGCTAGAGACTGGACGCCACCACCAGATACGTGTGCAACTAGCTAAAATAGGATGCCCAATAAAGGGTGATTTGAAGTATGGAGCTGCACGTTCAAATCGCGATGGGAGTATTAGTTTACATGCTCGTGGCATATCGTTTATACATCCTGTATCGAAAGAAAAGGTAGATATAACTGCACCTGTGCCTGATGATAATTTGTGGAAGGTGTTTGAGAAAAATGTGGGGTAGGGTTTGTAGAGAGATGTACAATTAATTGCATTGCAGCTACAAGAATGGTGGTATATCATCTCTTTTACTTACTTTCTTTTCTTTTTTTGATATAAAAACCATACATTTGCAAGAATAAAAATTAATCAAGATAATTGAAATATGAAACCAACTTTATTAGTATTAGCAGCCGGTTTAGGCAGTCGTTATGGAGGCTTGAAACAATTGGATGGATTAGGTCCAAATAGTGAAACAATTATGGACTACTCGATTTACGATGCTGTGAAGGCAGGATTTGGGAAGGTTGTTTTTGTTATTCGTGAAACATTTGAGGAGGAGTTTAGAGAGAAATTAGCGAAAAAATATGAACACCTAATTCCTATAGAGATTGTTTTTCAAGAGTTAGACAATTTGCCTGAAGGATTTGAGCTAAATCCCGACCGTGTGAAACCATGGGGTACTAACCATGCTTTAATGATGGGAAAAAGTGTAATAAATGAACCATTTGCAGTAATTAATGCTGATGATTTTTATGGAAGAAAAAGCTATGAGGTGATGGCTAACTTCTTGACTCAACTAGAAGGCAGCAAAAACAGATACTGTATGGTAGGGTATAGAGTAGGTAACACTCTCTCTGAAAGCGGTGCTGTGGCACGTGGTGTGTGTGAAACTGATGAAAAGAGCAATCTTACAGGTATTGTAGAGCGTACACAAATAAAGAGAATTGATGGTGTAGTGAAATTTAAAGATGAGAATGATGAGTGGATTTCTATTCCTGACAATAAGCCCGTATCGATGAATATGTTTGGTTTTACACCAGATTATTTCGAGTATTCGGACCAGTTTTTTGTTGACTTCTTGAAAAAGAACGAAGAGGAGTTGAAGGCTGAGTTCTTTATCCCTACTTTGGTAAATGACTTAATTGTTGATGGGAAAATTGAAATGAGAGTACTAGATACAACAGCACAATGGTTTGGAGTTACATACATAGAGGATAGGCCTGTTGTGGTGAGCAAATTAAAAGAGCTAGTAGATAAGGGTGAGTATCCCTCTCCATTATTTTAGCAAAGCAATATTGTATTTTGATTAATCAAAATACAATATTTGATTGATCATTAACTGCTAGCACATATATAATTGAAAAATGTGTTGATTAATGCGAGATAGGGAGTGTTTTGTGGAGCATGTGTTGCTAATCAGAACACTCTTTTTTTTTAATGCTGGGGGTATATATATCGACTCATTATATCGATAAACTATTGGAGTACTGTTTTATTGATATACTTTAAGTTTTTTGCAACGAGGTTGATTGTGCAACTTATGTCAGTTTTGTTTTGTAGCGGTGACTTATTTATAATGAAAAAACAGAAACAGCATCGAATCTTCCTCAAAGTGGCTCTTTGTGCTCATTGTTTATGATTATATGTTATATAACACATATTCCTAGATATGATTATTGATTTAGATGTGTTATTTTTACACCAATATTAAAACTCACATCTTAAAACAGTTATAGATATATGGATTCTATCGAAAAAAAGACAAAAAGTGGACTTGTAGTTGATAAGTTCAAAAAAGTAATTGATAATAAAAAGACCGATCTATTTACCCTCACCAACACAAATGGTTGTGAACTGACCGTTACCAATTATGGAGCAAAAATTGTATCGCTTATGATTCCCGATAATAAAGGGGTGTTGGTTGATGTTGTAACAGGTCACGACTCTATTGATGATTATATAACATCGGGAGAACCATATTTTGGAGCTGTGTGTGGACGAACAGCCAACAGGATAGCTAAGGGGAAGTTTCAGCTTGATGGCAAAACATATTCATTGGCAGTAAATAATGGTCCTAATAGTTTGCATGGTGGTATAAAAGGCTTCAATGCTGTAGTTTGGGATGTGAAAGAGGTGCTTGACAACTCTATTAAATTGCAATACCTATCTGTGGATGGCGAAGAGGGATATCCAGGAAACTTAACTGTAACTGTTACTTATACTCTTACAGATAAAAATGCAGTAACGATTGATTATAAAGCTACTACCGACAAGCCAACTATTATAAATCTTACCAATCACTCATATTTTAATCTGTCGGGTGCAGGCGATGCATCAATTAACGATCATGTGCTAACCATAAATGCAGACACTTATCTGCCTACTGATGATACTGCTATTCCGTATGGACCTGCAGAAGAGGTAAAGGGAACTCCTATGGATTTTACAACTCCTCACACAATAGGGTCTAGAATAGACGAAGATTTTCAACAATTGATATACGGTAAGGGTTACGACCACACGTATGTGTTGAATAAAGAACAAGCAGACGAGTATTCATTTTGTGCTCGCTGTGAATCTCCAAAATCTGGAATAGTTATGGAGGTTTATACTACAGAGCCTGGCATGCAATTATATACTGGCAACTGGATGACTGGAGAGTTGATTGGTAAAAACGGGCAGAGGTATCCAAGTAGGGCAGCTGTTTGTTTCGAAACTCAACACTATCCTGATAGTATAAACAAACCAGAGTATCCATCTACAGAACTTCATCCAGCTGATACGTTTAACTCAAAAACATCGTTTGAGTTTTCTGTTCAAAAATAAAACCAATATTTTATCTAGATACATATATATCAAAAATAATTATAAATAAATTTCAAAATGAACAAAGTAAAAACAAATTCACAAAGCTATTTGGGCCCATTTATCACAATGGTGATTTTGATGTCCCTTGTGGGGTTGATTACTAGTATTAATCAACAGTTTCAAGCGCCCATGCAGGCGGCATACCTACGACAAGCGGGTGATCTGGAAAACACCTTAGCTACGCTTATCAATTTCTCTTTTTTCTTGGCATACCTAGTTATGGGTAATGTTGCAGCAAAAGCAATTGACAAAGTGGGATATCGTGGTGCGCTAATACGAGGCTTAATTATTCTGCTAGCAGGGTTCGCTCTTTTTGAACTTTCGGCAATTCAGTTTACTCTATTGCCCAATACTATTCATATTGCAGGAGCAACTATTCCTTATGCTTATTTTATTTTCCTTCTTGGATCTTTTGTAGCGGGTACTTCTTTAACTTTTTTGCAAGCTGCAATTAATCCTTACTTGGTAGCAAGTAAAGTGCCTGGCACTAGTGGCGTTCAGCGTCAAACTATAGCTGGAGCAGGTAACTCGTCTATGACAACTATTGGACCACTTATTGTTGCCTTTTTGATATTTGGCGGAAAGGAAGCTGATGATATCAAAGTTAGCTCACTTTTTATACCTATTGCTGTTCTTATTGGTATAGTAGCAATTCTAGCTATTGTATTGAAAAACATAAATTTACCAGATATTGAAGGTAGTACTGCTGATAAAGATGAGGTGTTGCCCAAAAGTGTATGGAGCTTCTCTCACTTGGCACTTGGTGTATTAGCAATTTTCTTTTATGTAGGTGTTGAGGTTGCAGTTGGTGCAAATATCAACTTATATGCAATATCGTTGAAAGATGCCGATGGTAGCAGTTTATACACAATTGCGCAAGCAGCCAAAATGGCTTCACTTTATTGGGGTGGTATGCTTGTAGGTCGATTGCTTGGTAGTTTTGTTAGTAAGATATCTGCAAATGTGCAGTTGTTGTTTACTACAATAGGTGCAGGAGTTTTGGTTGTTCTTGCCATGATAACTGGCAATCCATGGTTGCTTGTAGGTGTTGGTTTATTCCACTCAATTATGTGGCCTGCAATTTTTGCATTAGCTATTGAAGGTTTAGGAAGATATACATCTAAGGGTTCTGGTGCATTGATGATGGGTGTTGTAGGTGGTGCTATTCTACCGTTTACTCAAGGTGTTTTTGCCGACGTACTGGGAAGCTGGCACTGGACTTGGATTATTGTTATAGTTGGTGAGATATACTTACTATACTATGCACTTTATGGTTACAAAGTAAAACAACGCGGAGATGAGGTTGTTGCTTAACAAGCTTGTTTGCTAAAAGAATATTATCAAAGTAAGGCTTTACTAGGGCTATAAAGTTTTAGTAAGGTCTTACTAAATTATTAAACATTGAAATATTACATAGATTATGACAAAGGATATAGTACTAAATAAATTTAAGGAGCATTTTGGAGAAGCTACTCCAGAGGTATATACTTCTCCAGGCAGGGTAAACTTGATAGGAGAACACACCGACTACAATGGAAGTTTTGTTTTTCCAGGAGCAATTGACAAAGGTATGATTGCCGCAATTAGGCTGAACGGAACTGATAAAGTAGTTGCTCACGCTTTAGATTTAGACGAGAAATCAGAATTTGGATTGAACGAAGAGGATTTACCAAAAGAGGGCTGGGCAAAGTATATTTTTGGTGTGTGTAGAGAAATTATTAAAAGAGGTGGTAAAGTAGAGGGCTTTGATACAGTTTTCTCTGGCGATGTGCCACTCGGAGCTGGTATGTCTTCTTCTGCTGCACTGGAAAGCACTTATGCTTTTGCATTAAATGATATGCTTAACCTTGGAATTGATAAATTTGAGTTAGCTAAAATTGGTCAAGCTACAGAGCACAACTATGTGGGTGTAAAGTGCGGAATAATGGATCAGTTTGCATCTCTTTTTGGAAAAAAAGGTCACCTAATGCGTTTGGATACTAAGTCGATGGAGTATGAGTATTTTCCATTTGATCCTAAAGGGTATAAGTTGGTACTTTTAGATACAAGAGTAGCTCACGAATTGGCATCATCGGCTTACAACAAACGCCGCGAATCGTGTGAACGTGCTGCTAAAGCTATTGGTAAGAATCACTCAGAAGTTGAGTTTTTGCGTGATGCAACTGTGGATATGCTTAATGAAGTGAAAGGCGACATTACAGAAGAAGACTATATGCGTGCACAATATGTAATAGAGGAAACTCAGCGTGTGATAGATGTTTCTGATGCATTGGAGAGAGATGACTACGAAACAGTGGGTAGGAAAATGTATGAAACGCATCACGGAATGAGCAAACTATACGAAGTAAGCTGTGAAGAACTAGATTTTTTGAATGACCTAGCCAAAAAGCACAATGTAACAGGGTCGCGTGTTATGGGTGGTGGTTTTGGTGGTTGTACAATCAACTTGGTGAAAGATGATTTGTATGATCAGTTTATAATAGACGCCAAAGCTGAATTCAAAGAGGAATATGGTCATGAACCAAAGGCATATGATGTTGTGATAAGCGATGGAGCGCGTAAACTCTAACTACTTAACTTTAATCTGATTAATTATTTAAGAAGTTAGAGACTTGTATATAAACTAGTTTCTAACTTCTTTTTTTAAAGATATCTTATAACTATGAGTAACCAATACTATAAAAACAAATCTACATTTTTAGTTGCAGCCGATTGCATTATCTTCGGATTTAAAGACAAAGAGCTTCATGTTTTACTTACACGTAGGCCTGTAGAACCCATGGCTGGCGAGTGGTCGTTGATGGGCGGATTTGTTGCTGAAGATGAAAGCTTGGAAGATGCTGCAAAAAAAGTGCTGTTTGAGTACACCCAACAAAAAGGCATTTATATGGAACAGGTGAATGCTTATGGAGAGGTTGATAGAGACACCGGTGGACGTGTTATATCGGTGGCGTTTTATGCACTTGTTCGACTGGAAGAGTTTGATACTAGCTTAGCACAAAGTTTTGATGCACGATGGATAAATATAAAAGAGCTACCACAACTTGTGTTTGATCACAATAAAATGGTTGAAGATGCATTAACTTTATTGCGATTTAAAGTTTCTATGCAACCAATTATATTTAAATTCTTTGATGATAAGTTTACACTGCCAGCTTTGCAAGACTTGTATGAAGCAATTTATCAAAGACAAGTTGATAAACGGAACTTTAGGAAGAAACTATCTTCGATGAATATATTGGATAAGTTGGATATAAAGGAGACTGAATCGTCAAAGAGAGGTGCTTTTTATCACAGGTTTAATAAGGAAAAATATAAAGAGTTCTTGGCTAGTGGTAAGTATTTCTCATTGTAGTTGAGGTGTAAATAGGATACAATAAAAATGTTTCATAAAACTCAAGGTGTAGTTTTAAGTGCTACTAAATACAATGATAGGTTTTCGATAGCCCAGGTTTTTACCTCAGATTTTGGTCGAACAGCCTATTTGGTGCCTATCTCCAAAAGTAAGAAGCGGAAGATTAATCAAGCTCTTTTTTTTCCTCTTTCGGTTATTAATATGGAGGTAGAGCACTTTCCTCTGCGCGATATTCATCGTTTGAAAGATGTACAGCGTCAGTTTCCTTTATATTCTATTAATTTGGATGTTGTAAAACTGTCTATCACTTTTTTTTTATCGGAGTTTCTTACAAGGGTTTTACAAGAGACGAATGAAAATAGAGTGATCTTCAGTTTTATAAGAGACTCTATTATAACTCTAGAAGAGAAGGAGAAGGGACTAGCTAATTTTCACCTTGTATTTATGTTCAAGCTTGCTCAGTTTTTAGGGATAGCTCCAAATTTAGATAATCATATAAGTGGGTCTTTTTTTGATTTGCTAAATGGAGTCTATTCGATGAGCAAACCACTGCACAATCACTGTCTTAATTTGCAGCAAACTGCTTATTTGGATCTGTTTAAACGAATAAACTATCATAATATGCATCTTTATAAATTGTCTCATAGCGACAGGAATACTATAATAAAGTATATGTTGGACTATTATAGAGCGCATGTTTATGATTTTGCAGAGATTAAATCTTTGGAGGTGTTGCGAGAACTGCATTAAGTTTGATGACTTGCTTTGGCAATATAGAATGGTAGGTAAGTAAAATGTGATGTTTGTTGGATGACTATTATTTTTTTACTTCAAATGTTCTGTAAACTAATGTTTTTCCTTTTGTTTCTATAGTAAACCATTCACCAAGAGACTCATTTAGTGTTCCTTTCCACAAGTTATCTAACATCATATTGTTTAGTGGATATTTTAAGTTGTGTGAGGTGATTGGACTATTGTCTATATTAAAAATAGAAACTTGTTGACCAATCATACTTTCAAACGTAGTTGTAGATGATATGGGGGAGAAAACACCAAAATCGGTTATCATTTCTATATCCATCTTAGTCATAAAATCCAATAAGAGAGAGATGTTGCCCAATGTATGATCTTCCCTTTTTCCTGTTGCAGCAACAATCTTAACTCTATTAATGCCCTTTTCTATACAATAGTTTATTGCTTTTGTTAGGTCGTTAGTGTCCTGATCTTTGTAGAGGAGAAGCAAATGTGCATATTGTTCTTTAAGAATCTCCGAAATAGAATCTCCATCTCCAATAACAATGTCGGGTGTTATATTGTTGTTCAATGATGCTTGCAGTGCTCCATCAAGACATATTGTGTATGATGCACTCTCTATGCAGGATATTGGATTGTGATGTGTAGGAAACTCACCGTTGGCAATAATAACTGTATATTCACTGTTTGATTGGGTCATTGTTATGATGTTGAAATTATTTTCCATATGGCATCTACCCAATAATTTTCAGCGTTGAGCGATGGAATATATATAAACTCTTCTCCTCCTGCTTTCATAAATAACTGTCTTGCTTCTATATCGATATCAAACAGGGTTTCTAAATTATCTACAGGGAAGCCAGGTGCAATAATGGCTATTTTTTTCCATCCTAGCTTTGGTAGGTCTGCAATATCTTTGTTTAAAAAAGGACACAGCCAACTATTGCCTCGTTGTGATGAGTAAAATAGTAGTGTTTTATTGGGTGGTATGTCTAATTCGTTGCAAAAGAGTTGGTTTGTCTCTTTAAGTTGATATACATAGTCGAACTCTTTCCCTTTCTCCCAGGCTTTTTTTACTTGATCGGTGGGAAGACTATGATAAGAGAATACTAGACGATCGAAATGGTTGGTTAAATATGGCTTTGCACCTGTAGCTAAAGCATTGATAAATGCTGGATGATTGTAGTATGGTTCAATAATTTTAAATTTAAATGGATATTGCTTACTGCTATAAACTCGCTTTACTTCATCGCATGCTGTTTGTGTTGATGATTGTGCATAGTGTGGAATTAATGGAAATACTATCACATCTGTAAGATTGCGGCACTTTTTTTGCAAGGCATCAAATGCTGACTCTATAGAAGGAGCGCCGTAACGCATAGCAATTTCTACAGGAACGTCTTTTTGATTTTCTAGCTTTTTAGAAAGTTCTTGCATATAGTACAAAATAGGAGATATAGCAGGCTCCTCCTTTCTCCAAATAAGAGAATATTTGCTTAAAGAGTTGGATGCAGACAGAGGTGCAATAATATTTTTAGCAATAAGCTTAAATGCTGGTTGAAATTTGTCAACTACTAAAGGGTCGGCAAGCATATCGCCGATAAATTGTTTTACTGCTGGTTTAGTGCATTTGGCTGGAGTTCCAACATTTAGAAGTATTATTCCTTTCATTAGAATTAGCGGAGTTTAATTATTTCACAAAAGTTTCTAGCAGCTTTGTTTTATTAGTAGGCGTTATTACAATTTGTTGTGTGTCTGCTGGAACTAGTATTGTTTCGCCTCTACTTACTGTTATCTTATTTTGTTTGTTATCTTCTAAATCAAATGTTCCATCGAGACACATATATATTATAAATGAATCAATGTGTGAGACATCTTTCTTAAATGGCTTGTCGAGATGGAGTAAATTTGTTGTAAAGAACTCACAGCTTACAAGTTTGTTGGTCTTGTTTAAACCTGATTCATAATCTGTTTTATAAGACTCGTAAACAGTGTAGTCGATAGCATCTTTTGCTAAATCTGTATGTAGTTCTCTTGTGTTGCCTTCTTTGTCTTTTCTGTTGTAGTCGTATATGCGATAGGTAATATTTGAAGTTTGTTGTATTTCTGCAACAAAACAACCACGCCTTATAGCGTGTACTCGTCCTGCTGGCATAAAAAACACATCTCCCTCTTGCACAAAATGCTCTTCTAAGGTGTCGGTAAAGGTGTTGTTTGCTATTCTTTCAACATACTCCTCGGGTGTGATATCTTTTTTGAAGCCTGAATAAATAGATGCTCCTGGCTCAGCCTTTACAATATACCACATCTCTGTCTTGCCAAAAGAGTTGTGTCTTTCTTTAGCCAACTTGTTATCGGGGTGTACCTGAATCGATAAATCGTCGTGTGCATCTATAAACTTAATAAGAAGAGGAAATTTATTGCCAAACTTGTCGTAGATTTTCTTTCCAACTAGCTTGTCTCTTGTTTTATCTATTAATATATCGAGAGGTGTATTTGCAAAACTGCCGTTTTTGATGACAGATACATTGTCATCAACTGCAGATATTTCCCAGCTTTCTCCAACTTCAGCCTCTTTCTTTTCTAGATTTTTGAATTTTACTATCTCATCACCACCCCAAATGATTTTTTTGAGTATTGGTTGAAATTTTAATGGATATAATTTCATCTTTTATCTTTTGTTTAAATTAATTGTTTACTTACTTTTTTTAGAACTACCGCTGTGTGAGCAGGAATATAGACTTTGAGCCAACCTTTATTGTGTTTTTTATATAACTCATCGAAATGAGAAAAGTGGTGTATCTCGTCATTAGTAAGCCCAAAACCACCAAAGCGCTTCTCATCTGTATTTAAAATCACCTTGTATTCACCTTCAGGTACAAGCATGCCATAATCAGTAAATGATTGAGTTGGATTAAAATTGTAAATAAATAGAAAATCACCTCGCATGTAAGCCAATATATTGTCTTCTTTCTTCTCCCATATTTTAATTATAGGCAACTCCTGAAAATTGTCTTTTGACTTAACTAGTGATATCATCTCTTTGTCAAAGTCACCCATGTAATGATATTTTAGAGTAGTGTCTTCGTTGAGGCTCCATTGTCTTCGTGCATATTTATACGACCAATCATTGCCTTCGCGTGGGAAGTCGACCCACTCAGGATGTCCAAACTCATTGCCCATAAAGGTTAGATATCCACCATTTATGGTAGTAGCTGTAACCAATCTAATCATTTTGTGCAATGCAATGCCTCTATCAACAACCATTGAAGGTGTGAATTTAGACATATGCCAATACATCTCCTTGTCTATAAGCCTAAAAATAACTGTTTTGTCACCTACTAACGCTTGGTCATGGCTTTCAACATAAGAAACAGTTTTTTCTTCAGCTCTTCTGTTAGTTACTTCCCAAAATATTGCCGAAGGATCCCAATCTTCGTGTTTGAGCTCTTTAATTGTTTTAATCCAAAAGTCGGGTATGTTCATTGCCATACGATAGTCGAAGCCATAACCACCTTTTTCTGGACTAAGTGCTAAACCTGGCATACCACTAACCTCTTCTGCAACGGTAATTGCATTGGGGTTTACTTCGTGTATTAGTTTGTTTGCTATAGTTAGGTAACAAATGGCATCAAAATCCTGTTTACCATTATAATAGTTTTCATACCCAACAAAAGATTCTTCTAAACCATGACTGTAATATAACATCGATGTTACCCCATCAAAACGATATCCATCAAATTTGAACTCTTCGAGCCAGTATTTGCAATTAGATAATAGGAAATGCATTACTTCATCTTTGCCATAGTTGAAACAAAGAGAATCCCATGCTGGATGAACACGTCTATCATCGCCATGAAAGTATAGGTCGTACGATCCGTCGAGTCTGCCTAGTCCTTCAGCCTCATTTTTTACTGCATGGGAGTGAACAATATCCATTATTATTGCAATACCCATTCCGTGTGCTTCATCAATCAACTGTCGTAATTCATCGGGGGTGCCAAAACGTGATGAAGAGGCAAAAAAGCTAGATACATGATAACCAAATGAACCATAGTATGGGTGCTCTTGTATGGCCATCAGTTGAATTGTATTGTATCCTTTTTCTTTTACTCTTGGAAGGATGTTTTCTCTAAACTCATTGTATGTGCCTACATCTTCCTTTTCTGTACCCATGCCTATGTGGCTTTCATAAATGAGTAGAGGAGAAGTAGAAGGTGTGAAATGTTTGTTCTTGTATTCATATTTATTTTCAGGTTCCCATACTTGACCACTGAATAGATGCGTTTGCTCATCTTGCACAACATATCTACACCATGCTGGAATTCTATCACCTGAACCTCCATCCCACTTTATATATAGTTTGTAATAGTCTAAATGATGAATGTCATCTGAGTTTAGGTGTAATTCCCAAACGCCACCGTCAATAGGATTGAGTTTGTATTTGTTTTCTTGTTTCCAATCATTAAATGACCCTATTAGGAAAATCTCTGTTGCATTTGGCGCCCATTCTCTTATAACCCATCCATTGAGAGTTTTATTTAAGCCAAAATAGATATAACCGTTTGCAAAGTCAGATAGACTTATGGTGTTGTTTTTGGTAATCTCTTTTTCTTTCAATTGGATTTTGTCATATCTTTCTTGAATAATTTGCTGATATGGCTCTAACCAAGGATCGTTTTTAATTAATTTTAGCATATGTTTAAGTTGTTATCATAGAGCATTAATCTATGGCGATTTTAAAAATTATTTTCTTCAACTCATCTGATCCAATTAGAGGGGCGTGAGCATCTTCCAAAAGAAATATTGCAAATTCTCCGGGAGAAATCGTAAAATAAGTGGTAGCACTATCGTGAAATAGTTGAAAGTCACTTTCTGGGCTGTATTTGTCTACACTTTTTTTGAGTTGTTTAGCAGATTTCCAACCAAAAGTTTCGTTACCAGATATAGGGATGTGTATATCTATATACTTTCTATGTGTTTCTAATAAAGCATCTTCTTCGTTCTTAAGTTTGTTTGAGCTAATAATTAACTTTATATTATTACCATCTACCTCAATAGAACCTTCTTGGCAGTTTTCGAAGTCTATAGTTTCTAGAAATTCAAAAGCTTTTTTAAACCTCTTGTGTAAATTGTAATAAAGAGGCGCATTATATATATTGTCTATAATCATATTTATCTTTACCTTGTGGTTGTTATTATACAAAGATAAAATAAAAAAGGTACAAATTATTTTACTGCTGACTTTTAATTATACTTGCAGTCAATTATATTGAAAAAAAACATTTATCTTTGCTTTATCTGATAATAGTTATCATTTAATATTTCATATTCAAACTTTTAGTACAATGAAGCGTATTATTTTTTTTTTAGTTTTGTCATTTGCTCTATTACAGATGAGTGCACAGTCTGTTCCGGTTGTTTGTAGTGTTGGTTTCGCATTCGAAATTAGTAATAATCCAAATTGGGGTAGAGGTGAACCTGTAATAATAAACATTACTCCAGGATCGCCTGCTGAAAAAGCTGGCTTCAAGCTAAATGATATTATTCTTGAAGTTAATAATAGAGGGACATATCTTAAATCTTACAATACTATTAAGTCGTGGATGTTAGATAACGACTTGAGCTATATAGATATATCTATAAGAAATCTGGAAACAGGTTTTAAAACAATCAGAGTAGATAAGGATTGTAGAAGTAGAAATGGGATAGATGAGTCAAAACTAGCGTCAGTATTTGCATTTTATAGCTTGGAGGATGTTCAAAACAGAACATTCCATATACCGATGAAAATTACAACTAATCCACAAGCCGTCTTTTCTGACTATCGTACCTTTGATTTTGCACCTGCTGCTGATAATACACCCGATATAGATTCTCGTATATCAGCAATCTTTGAGCAGATGCTCAAGAAGCGTGGACTTAAAAGAGATACTAACGACCCTGATTTGATAATACAAACATTTTATAGTTATCAAAATAATCCTGCTTACCAGCCAAATAAAGACCCAAAGAGTGAAAATGCATCATATAATTGGCGCTTTGATCTAGAAAGTGATAGAATGGTGAAGCTTCCTCTTTACTCACCTACAGAATTTGTTGATAATAGCAAAGTGCCATATTTCTTAGAGTTTGGATATCGATTTTATGATAGGAAGCATATCGATTCAGAGAAAATGACTATGGTGTGGGAGTGTGAGATAAAGGAGTTGGTTAAGTCAAACTATGGCTTGGAGGCTTACTTGGAAACAAACCTACCTCTTATATTATTAAAGTATCCATATCCCGGGAACATGAATTTAGCTACTTATGAAGTGAATTTCTTGAAATACAACTATACAGGGATAAGTTATAACATTGATGACATAGCTAAAGTTGCTTATGTAACACCAAATTCTCCAGCTGCAAAAGCAGGCATTAAAAGTGGAGACTATATTAGGAGTATACAAGGTGTGAAATTAAACAATAACTTGAAGGCACTGACTAACTCTTATAGGAAGTTTATTAGTGAAACTATGAATTTGCGCAATCCAAATACGCGTTATACAGATACCAATGGGTATAAAAACTGTATGTTCTGGGAAGTTGGAGAGTACAATCAAGTTTCAAAAATACTAAGCAAAAGAAGCTACAGAACAGCTTTCTCTTATTTGTTTAACTTCAATCAGTATATTGACTGGGAGACACCACGCACATTATCAATTGAAGTAGAGAGAGATAACGAGAAAATGAACTTTGAAATTGTACCAGAAGTTTACAAAAGTGCTCATATATCAGCATTTTGATAGCTATAGGCTTCATTAATAGAATATTGTAATCAAAGTATGCTTTTATTGTTGCTTTTAGTGCAAAAACATTTGGATTGTAATAAAAAAATGTTGTATCTTTGCATCCGCTCTTAGAGATAGGGGCAATTGTTTTGAGAAGCGTTTCAAAACTAAGAAAAATAAAACTTCTATTTTATTTGGTGCTTACAAAAAGATGTATTATCTTTGCACCCGCTTTTAGAGATACTGTTTTATTGAGAAAGCAAAAACGATCTTTTAAAGACTTACATACACGTTTATAATTAAAAATAGACAAAACAGTATACAAGGAAAATCTGTCATATATATATCAATTGTATGATTTATATTATACAATCAAAAATGGCAGAATGTTTTTGGTACCCGTTCAATTTTTTTTTAGATAACAGGAAACATATAATAAATCGTGAATCAAGAGCTACACTATAAGATATAAGTACCTATGATAGCTTGCTATTGTAGCAATCTTTATTTTATTTATAGGGACAACTTTGTTTGGATGATTGATGTTTTACATTTCTTTTAATTGCCTTGCTTTTTTTATAAAGGCTTGGATGTTTCAAAAGATATTAAAATACAAATTTACAACGAAGAGTTTGATCCTGGCTCAGGATGAACGCTAGCGATAGGCCTTACACATGCAAGTCGAGGGGCAGCGCGGGAAAGTAGTAATACCTTCTTGGCGGCGACCGGCGGATGGGTGAGTAACGCGTATGCAACCTACCTACTACTTTGGGATAGCTCGTTGAAAGACGAATTAATACCTTATAATACAGGGACTCCGCATGGAGATATTTGTTAAAGATTCATTGGTAGTAGATGGGCATGCGTTCCATTAGTTAGTTGGTGAGGTAACGGCTCACCAAGACAACGATGGATAGGGGAACTGAGAGGTTTGTCCCCCACACTGGAACTGAGACACGGTCCAGACTCCTACGGGAGGCAGCAGTGAGGAATATTGGTCAATGGAGGCAACTCTGAACCAGCCAAGTCGCGTGAAGGATGACTGCCCTACGGGTTGTAAACTTCTTTTTTAAGGGAATAAAGTGAGCCACGTGTGGCTTTTTGCATGTACCTTACGAATAAGGATCGGCTAACTCCGTGCCAGCAGCCGCGGTAATACGGAGGATCCGAGCGTTATCCGGATTTATTGGGTTTAAAGGGTGCGCAGGCGGAATATTAAGTCGGCGGTGAAAGTTTGCAGCTTAACTGTAGAATTGCCGTTGATACTGGTATTCTTGAGTGTATATGAAGTAGGCGGAATTTGTAGTGGAGCGGTGAAATGCATAGATATTACAAGGAACTCCGATTGCGAAGGCAGCTTACTAAATTACAACTGACGCTTAGGCACGAAGGCGTGGGTATCAAACAGGATTAGATACCCTGGTAGTCCACGCAGTAAACGATGATTACTCGCTGTTTGCGATACACAGTAAGCGGCTTAGCGAAAGCGTTAAGTAATCCACCTGGGGAGTACGTTCGCAAGAATGAAACTCAAAGGAATTGACGGGGGCCCGCACAAGCGGAGGAACATGTGGTTTAATTCGATGATACGCGAGGAACCTTACCCGGGCTTGAAATGCATTTGACCGGCTCAGAG
>RRZT012078163.1_pt1 | contig 32354 bp, 28 predicted proteins | sample 2165551 | NCBI WGS metagenome assembly RRZT01 (sample SAMN10456910, study PRJNA506462) | wastewater metagenome | biome: wastewater; feature: sludge; material: wastewater sludge; isolation source: wastewater sludge with Escherichia coli K12::gfp cells carrying plasmid... | place: USA: Moscow, Idaho...
TGGCACTATGTACGTCGCACCCGCCGGGGTGGCGGAATGGTATACGCGGACGGCTCAAACCCGTCTGGGCGCAAGCCCGTAGGGGTTCGAATCCCCTTCCCGGTACTGCCGAGATCACGCGATCTCGGCCACCCGCAACGAATTCGTCTTCCCGGCCGTGTGCTTCGGGTTGCCTGCGACGATGACGAGCCGGTCCCCCGACTGGACCATCCCCGAGCCCTTGAGCCGGTTCTGCACGGCATCGACCATGGCGTCCATCGAGTAGAACTCCGGCGTGGTGAAGGACTTGATGCCCCACGCCAGGGTCATCTTCTGCGCCGTCTCCAGATAGGGGCTGAAGGAGCACACCTGGATCGGGGAACGCAGCCGGGCCAGCCGCAGCGCGGTGTCGCCGGTCTTGGTGAAGGCCACCAGGTACTTCGCGCCGATCCGCTCGGCGACCTCCACGGCCGCCTTGGCGATGATGCCCGAGGTCGTGTGCGGGTCCCAGTCGATGCTGAAGATCTGATCCAGGCCCAGGGATTCGGTCTTGCGGATGATGCGCCCCATGGTGTCGACCGTCTGGATGGGCCACTGGCCCACCGCCGTCTCACCGGAGAGCATGACCGCGTCGGCGCCGTCCAGGATCGCGTTCGCGACGTCGGACGCCTCGGCGCGCGTCGGACGCGGCGCGCTGATCATCGACTCGAGCATCTGCGTGGCCACGATGACGGGCTTGGCGGCCTGCCGGGCGGCGGTCACGATCTGCTTCTGGACGCCGGGAACGTCTTCCAGCGGAAGCTCCACCCCCAGGTCGCCCCGGGCCACCATGATGGCGTCGAACGCGATGACGATGTCTTCCAGCGCGGCCACGGCCTGCGGCTTTTCGATCTTGGCGATCACCGGGACCCGGCGACCGAACTCGTCCATGATCGCGTGCACGTCGTCGATGTCGCTGGCCGAGCGCACGAAGGACAGCGCCACCATGTCGACGCCGTTCTCCAGCGCCCACCGGAGGTCGGCGGCGTCCTTCTCGCTCAGCGCGGGAACGCTCACCGCGACACCGGGCAGGTTGATGCCCTTGTGGTCGCTCACCCGGCCGCCGATGATGACCTCGGTGACCACGTCGTCCTCGGTCACTTCGAGCGCCTTGAGTTCGATGGCGCCATCGTTGATCAGGATCTGATCGCCGGGCTTCACGTCGTGGGTGAGGGTGTGCAGGGTGGTTCCGGCGCGCTCCTTGGTGCCGGCCACGCCCTCCTCGGTGGTGATCGTGAACCGATCACCGGCCGTGAGGATCTCCTCGCCGTTGGCGAAGGTGTCCAAGCGGATCTTGGGGCCCTGCAGGTCGGCGAAGATGCCGATCGGGCGTCCGGCGGCCTCAGCCGCCTCCCGCACAGCGTTCAACCGGCGCAGGTGCGTCTCATGGTCGCCATGGCTCATGTTCAACCGGGCCACATTCATGCCCGCATCGATCAGCTCGCGTACCTTGCCGGGGGCATCGGTCGCCGGGCCGAGGGTGCACACCGTCTTGGCTCGTCGGTTGGGAAGTCCATCGTTTTTCAGGTTCGCCACGCCGTGAAGATTACCGCAGGGCGCCCCGCGATCCTCATCGCGGGCCGATTTGGTCATCCTGACCATTTCGTGACAACGAGGTGACGCAATGCCCGGGCGTCAGGCCTGCGACACCACGTCCAAGGCGTGCTTCAGGTCGGCCGGATAGGAGGAGGAGAACGTCACCCACTCCCCCGATCCGGGATGCTCGAAGCCGAGTTCGACGGCGTGCAGCCACTGCCGCTCCAGACCCAGCCGGGCGGCCAGCGTCGGATCCGAACCATAGAGCGGGTCACCGACGCAAGGATGCTTGACGGCCGCCATATGCACCCGGATCTGGTGGGTGCGCCCGGTCTCCAGATGGATCTCCAGCAAGGTCGCCGACCGGAACGCCTCCAGTGTCTCGTAGTGGGTCACGCTGTGGCGCCCGCCATCGACGATCGCCATCTTCCAGTCATGGCCGGGATGCCGGCCGATGGGAGCGTCGATCGTGCCCGTGAACGGGTCGGGATGCCCCTGCACCAAGGCGTGATAGATCTTGCTGACGGTCCGCTCCCGGAAGGCCCGCTTGAGCGCCGTGTAGGCCAGCTCGCTCTTGGCGACGACCATCAGCCCGGACGTCCCCACGTCGAGGCGCTGCACGATGCCCTGGCGCTCGGCGGCGCCAGAGGTGGAGATCCGGAACCCTGCCGCCGCCAGATGGGAGACGACGTCGGGACCGTCCCAGCCGAGCGACGGGTGGGCGGCCACGCCCGCGGGCTTGTCGATCACGACGATGTCGGCGTCGTCATGGACGATGCCGATGCCGTCGACCAGCGTCGGGGTCACCTGAGCCATGCGCGGCTCGGAGAGTTCCAACTCCAGCAGATCGCCGCCGGACACCCGGGTCGACTTCGTCACGACCTCGCCGTTGAGCAGGACACTCCCCGCCGCGATGAGCTCGGCCACCCGCGAGCGGCTCACCCCCGTCATCCGCGAGGCCGCGGCGTCGACGCGCTCACCGGCCAGCCCGTCGGGGACCAGGTGGATGCTCACTCCTTCGCCTTGCCAGCGGCCTTCGTGGAGGTGCCTGCGAGGTCGACCTGGGTGATCACCACGAGCCACACGATGGTGACGGCCGCGAACGTGATGCACATGTCGGCGACGTTGAAGATGGCGAAGTTCGGCAACTGCAGGAAGTCCACCACGTGCCCGTGCAGGAAACCCGGAGGACGGAAGAGCCGATCCGTCAGGTTGCCCAGGATGCCTGCGATCACCAGGCCCAGGGCGACGACCCAGCCCACGTGTCGGGCTCGGGGCACCAGCCGCCACAGCACGAACACGAGCGCCGCGACGGAGATGGCGGTGAAGACGGGGGTCACCCCTTCGCCCATGCTGAACGCTGCGCCCGGGTTGAAGATCAGCTGCAGCGTCAGGAGGCCGCCGAGAAGTTCGATGGGTCGCTGCGGATCGAGGAAGGCCAACGCGAGGGTCTTGGTGGCCAGGTCGAGCAGGTAGCCCACCAGACCGACACCGAGCGCCACCACCCAGGCGGCGCGCGGAGAGAGCAGCGTGCGAGACTCGGTGCCGGCTATCGCCGTTCCTCCCGCTGCTTGCACGCCAGGCACAAGGTGGCCCGCGGGAACGCGATCAGGCGGTCCTTGCCGATCGGCTGGCCGCACACCTCGCACCAGCCGTACTGGCCCGAGTCCAGACGTCGCAGGGCGTTCTGTGCCTGATCGAGCATGTCGCGGGCGTTCTGCACCAGCGACATTTCCTGGTCGCGCTCGAAGTTCGTGGAACCGACGTCAGCCGGATCGCGACCAGCACCCTCGGTGCCGTCGTCGAAGAGCCGCTCGAGCCCCTTCTCCGCCGTTCGGATGGCGCGCTCCATGCGCTGGACGTCGAACAGAAGGTCCTCACGGACCTCGTCCAGTTCGTCCTGAGTCCAGGGATCCTCCCCGTCCAGAACCGGAACGACGATCTCGTTCCCCTTGGCCGGCTTGGGCATCTATCTCCCCCTGAATCTGGTCCGATGGCTAACGCTGAGCGCAGACAGTACCACCCTTTGATCCCCTCTCGCGGCATTTCCGCACGACCCGGACGCGCGCGGGCCCCGGACGGTTTGTCCGGGGCCCGCGCGTGTCACACAGGGTCAGCGCTCGTCGTTCAGGAGCGCGTCCAGCCGAGGCGTGGCCGACGTCCCGCGAATGCCGTCGCGCAGCAGGTCCGGCGTGGCCTCCGGCGCCAGCCGGTTCTCCCGCAGCGCGGTGATCTGCTTCTCCAGGTGCGTGGTGAAGGAGCTGCGGAACTGCTGCTCGTAGGCCCGCAGGTGGTCGACGCGGGTCGTCAGTTCGTCCCGCTCCGCCTCCAGCGTGGTGAACAGCGAATCCCGGCGGGAAGCCGCGTCCTTGTCGACCTGCGCGGCACGCTCGGCCGCCTCGACGGTCACCTTCTCCGCCGCGGCCCGGGCCCGCTCCTCGATGTTGCGCGCCAGGTCGCGCGCATCCATGGTCGCCTTCTCCGCCGACGCCTGGGCCTCCGACGTGACCCGCTCCGCGGTGTGGTGGGCGTCCGAGGTCAGGGCATCGGCCGTGCTGCGCGCATCGCTGGTGAGCTTCTGCGCCAGGGAACGGGCCTCGGTGGTGGTCCGGTCGGCCTCGCTCTTGGCCTCGCCCACGAGGGCCTCGGCCTGCTCGGTCGCCATCTGCACCAGCCGGGTCACCGCCGGAGAGGCATCGCTGGCGGCCCGGACGACGAGCTGCTGGAGCCCGGCACCGGCCACGAAGCCCGCCACCGGAGCGCCGACGCCCGAGGAGGACGGCGGAGCCTGCTTGAGCTGCTGCACCTGCCCGCGCAGGGTGAGCAGTTCGGCCTCGCGGGAGGAGACCTCGCCGCGCAGCTCCTGCACCTGCACGCGCAACTGCGCGATCTGCTGGTCGCGACCGGTCAGCTCGCTCTCCAGGTGGGCGGCCTTGTCGCCGCCACCGGCCAGGGAGTTGTGCAGGTTCGCGATCTCGTCCTGCCTGCGGGCGATCTCCTCGTCCTTGCTCTGCAGTGCCGCGGCGTGGTGGGCGAGATCCTCGTCCTTGGCGCGCAACTGGGCGACGAAATCTCGTTCCCGGGCCTGCAACTGCTCGCGGGCCTCGTCGACCTGACGCTGCAGAATGCCTGCGTCGTTGGACTGGCCCGAACGCGCAGCGTTGAGCTCTTGGCGTAGCCGCTCGATCTCGGCGTCCTTGGCCTCGACCGCTTGCCGCCACTCACCGCCGTCGGCACCACCGCCGGACGCGGAGAGCGTCGAAACCTGCTGCTGCAGGGTGGCGTTCTCCTCGCCGAGCGCGACGAGCGTGGTCTCAACCTTGTCGACGAAGGTGTCGACGTCAGCCGGGTCGTAGCCGTTCCGGCGGGCCAAGTGGAAACGCGTGTCGCGCACCTGCTCGATGGTCAGGGTCATCGTTCACCTCACGTGATGGACAATTGTTTCGGGTCGCGGTCAGGCGCCCCTAGTCACAGGGTACTGTAGCGATATTTCGTCGGCCAAGCGGCTGACCCCGCCCAGCCAGGAGCGGCCTCAACTCTGGTTGAAGAAGCCACCCGCGATCCTTTCCTTGTCCTCGGCCGTCACGACAACGTCGGACGGAGACAGAAGAAAGACCTTGCTGGTCACCCGCTCGATTGCCCCGCGCAATCCGAAGATCAAACCGGCGGCGAAATCGACCAGACGTTTTGCATCCGAGTCCTCCATATCGGAGAGATTCATGATGACGGGAATACCGTCACGGAAATGCTCCCCAATGGTGCGGGCCTCGTTATAGGTGCGGGGGTGAACCGTGACGATCCGGGTGAGATCGGCGGTGCGCGGCACCCCGGTCGGGCGGCGGACCTCCAACGGAGTGATGCTTGCGTCGGAGGCCTCGGCGTAGCGCTCCACCGTCCCGCTGGACTCGGCGTCGCGCTCACGATCCCGTGCGAGAACGGCTTCGGTCATCTCGTCGTCGCGCGCATCCTCGGGGTAGGGCGTGTCCGACATCAGACCGAGCCACACGGCAGCCTTCTTCAAACCATCAGCCACGAGGTTCCTCCGTTCCAGGTCCCCATCACACTAGCGCGGACGCTTCCCGCGCCCACGTGCCACGCCGCAGGCCGCCCGATCATGGCCGCCCCCGCCACATGGCGCCCACGAGGCGTCCCGAGGAGGATCCGTCGCGTCGATACGAGTGCAGGTCGGCCTCCTCGCGGGTGCAACCACCCACGAACTCGGCGGGGACCGCCGCCTCGGCGAGTTGGCGCGCGGCGGCCGCCGTCAGGTCCAGCGAAGGCGTCCCCCACCGCGTCACGGTCGGCTCGACCCCCAGGGCCGCAGCGGCCTCTTCGGCCATCTCCGCGGGGACCTCGTAGCACTCCGAACAGACGTGCGGGCCCACCCAGGCACGCAACGGCACCCCGCTCAGGCTCGTCAACCGCCTCACCGCGGCGCCGATCGTGCCCGCCAGCAGCCCCGGGCGACCGGCGTGCACGGCCGCGACGGCCGAACCATCCTCGGCGGCCACGAGCACGGGGACGCAGTCGGCGACCCGGACGGCCAGCGCCACTCCAGGCTCGGTCGTGACCAGCGCGTCCGCCTGCTGCGCGGTCAGATCCACCACCGTCGTGGCCTCCGTGGCGCCTACCTCGCAGACGTCGGCGCCATGCACCTGGGCGACGATCGCCACCGGCACGCCCAACGCCGCGCTCAGCCGGGCCAGGTCGGCGTCGCGGGCCTGCCGCTCACGACCGTCGCCCAGATCAAGGGCGGCGGTGGTGAAGGCAACCCCCACGCCCAGCCGGGCGTCCGGATCGCGCCGGAACCAGAACATGACTACTTCAGGAAGTCGGGGACGTCGAGTTCGTCGTCGTCGGGGGACGGCCGGGACGCGGGCTGCCGCAGTGCGGGACGCGACGCCTCCGGGGCGGGTCGGCCAGGGCTCGGCGTCGTGGTGGGACCCGACGTGGCCGGGACACCAGGGGCCGGCGGCTGAGCGGGACGCGGCTTGTTCAGGTCGGGCTGCCGAGTCACCCCGGGCTGCCGACGAGGCGGCGCCCCGCCGTCGAAACCGGCCGCGATGACCGTGACCCGCACCTCGTCGCCGAGGGCGTCGTCGATGACCGTGCCGAAGATGATGTTGGCGTCCTCGTGGGCGGCCTCTTCGATGAGGTTCGCTGCGGCGGACACCTCGAACAGACCCAGATCCGAGCCACCCGAGATGGACAACAGGATGCCGTGAGCGCCATCGATGGACGCCTCGAGCAGCGGGCTGGACACGGCCATCTCCGCGGCCGCGCGAGCTCGATCCTCGCCGCGGGCGGAACCGATGCCCATGAGCGCCGATCCGGCGTTGCTCATGACGGCCTTCACGTCGGCAAAGTCGAGGTTGATCAGGCCAGGCGTCGTGATCAGGTCGGTGATGCCCGACACCCCCTGCAGCAGTACCTGATCGGCCTGCTTGAAGGCCTCCAGAATCGCCACATGATGATCGGCCATCTCCAGCAGCTTGTCGTTGGGAATGACGATGAGGGTGTCGACCTCCTCACGCAGCGCCGTGATGCCGTTCTCGGCCTGGCTGGAGCGCCGCTTGCCCTCGAAGGAGAACGGACGGGTCACCACACCGATGGTCAACGCTCCCAGGGAACGCGCGATCCGGGCGACCACCGGGGCCCCGCCGGTACCGGTGCCACCACCTTCACCGGCCGTCACGAAGACCATGTCGGCGCCCTTGAGCACCTCCTCGATCTCCTCGGCGTGATCCTCGGCGGCCTGTCGCCCCTTGTCAGGGTCGGCTCCAGCGCCAAGGCCCCGCGTGAGATCGCGGCCGATGTCGAGCTTGACGTCGGCGTCGCTCATCAGGAGGGCCTGGGCGTCGGTGTTGACGGCGATGAATTCGACGCCGCGCAGTCCGGCCTCAATCATTCGGTTGACGGCATTAACGCCGCCGCCGCCGACGCCGACGACCTTGATGACCGCCAGGTAATTCTGGGATGCACTCGCCACGTTCGGTACCCAATCCTGTCGTCGAAACTTCGATCGCCCCCAGCACCCCGAGGTGTCTCGTGGGGGAAGACATCGACCTGGGAGGGACTGCCGAACAGATTATCCGAGGCCACCGCGCAGCGCCCAGGCAGCGCGCTGCGTCGGCGCGCCTCTCAACCTTGGGTTGAGAGTTCAGCGGGTCGTGGGGTGGGTCGGCGCCGACACATCGTACTCACGTGCCTTCACTCCCAGCAGGGGGACCACGACTCGGGCTTTGAGTTCGCTCTCGTCCGCGCTGCCCCATGTGATCTTGCGGCCATCACTCAAGGTGACGACGATCGAGTCCTGCGACGCGGCGCTCATCGTCGACGCCTGCGAGCGCACCTGCTCGGGCAAGGCGGCGGCTACCGCGGCCATCGCGCCGATGACCTGCACGTTCGCGATCCCGGAGGTGGCCGTCAGCACACCGGCCGGCGCTTCGGAGGTGCGATGGAAGATGACCCCATCCGCCGAGACCCACAAGAACTCCCGGCTCAGGGGGACGGCCAGGACCGCCTGACGCTCGGTGACCGCGATGGACACCGTGCCCGGCCACACCCGAGACACCTTGGCCGCAGCCACGGCGGGCAGCGCGTCCACGACCCGCGCCTCGATGCCGGCGGCATCGATGGCCGCCAGCGGCGTGCCGAGCGGCACCGACGCGGCATCGACGACGTCCTGCGTGGTGACCACGGCGACCCCCGTCACCTCCACCTGCCGCGCCAACAGCCAGGGCGACCCCCACACCACCCACGCGATGCCGGCTAGGAGCGCCCCGACCAGCGCCGCCAGCCCGGCACGCTTCAGCCAGCGGCGGCGCTTGGCGCGCCCCCGCCGCTTGCGCGCTCCGGTGACATCGACGAGGGGTTCGCTCACGCGCCCTCCCGCAGCAAGGCGAGCAGGGCGGGGCCGACGGTGGTGACCGACCCGGCTCCGATGGTCAGCACGAGGTCACCCGGACGGACCAGCGCGGCGAGGGCGGCGGGGACCTCGCTCAGCGTCTCCACGACCAGCGGGCGGACGCCGCGATCGGCGGCGCGCGCCGCCAGGTGCTCCGCCGTGACCCCGGGGAAGTCTGCGGCGGACTCACGCGCCGGGTAGATGCCCGCGATGACGACCTCATCGGCCAGGGCGAGCGCATCGGCGAAAGCGTCCTCGAAGTCGCGGGTGCGGCTGAACAGGTGGGGCTGGAAACAGGCGACCAGACGTCCGCCGGCGGGCACCGACTCCCGCGCGGCGGTGAGGATCGCCGCGACTTCGGTCGGGTGATGGGCGTAGTCGTCGTAGACCCGCACCCCGGCAGCCTCCCCGCGCAACTCGAACCGGCGATGGGTGCCCGCGAAGGCTCCCAGCGCCGCCCGCAGTGCAGTTCCGTCGAGGCCCAGAGCCCGGCCCACGGCGTAGGCGGCCGCCGCGTTGGCCAGATTGAAGCGGCCGGGGACGGCCAGGCTGAGGGGACCGGAGTCCCCCGTCGCGTGCAGTGTCGCGGTGGTGACGCCGGGACCGAGGCGGACGTCCGTGATGCGCACCTCGGCATCGAGGCTCTCCCCCACGAGGACGACCGTCTTGCCTGCAGCCGTCAGCCGTGCCGCGACCTCCCGGGATCGCGGGTCGTCGGCGTTCATGATCGCTGTCGTGACCGCCGCGGCCGAGCCGAGCGCAACGAAGCCTTCCTCGTACGCCGCCGGGGTGCCCCAGTTGTCCAGGTGGTCGGTCTCGATGTTGGTGACCACGACGATCTCTGCGGGGTACTGCAAGAAGGAGCCGTCCGACTCGTCCGCCTCGACCACGAACGGTCCGCTGCCCAGCGTGGCGCGCCGACCGGTCGCCGCCAGGGGGGAGCCGATCACATAGCCCGGGTCCACCCCCAGGCGCGTCAGCATGGTCGCGACCATCCCTGTGGTCGTCGTCTTGCCGTGCGTGCCCGACACGGCGATGCCGACCCGACCCAGCATCAACGCGGCCAGCGCCGCCGAACGATGCCACACCCGCAGGCCACGGCTCCGGGCGGCCGCCAGTTCCGGATTGTCGGCCTTGATGGCGGAGGAGACCACGACGGTCTCCGCGTCCCCGAGCTGGTCGGCGTCATGGCCCACGAACGTCCGCACCCCGGCGGCGGACAACTCCGCGAGCGTCTCGGAGTCGTCCCGGTCGCTGCCGGAGACCGGCACCCCGGCCGCGGCATACGACTCGGCGATGCCACTCATGCCCGCCCCGCCGACGGCGATGAAGTGGACGGGGCCCAGGCTGGCCAGCGGTTCCAGCGGGACCGGGCTGATCAACGGCATGGTCACTTCCCCCGGGCGAGGCCGAGCACCACGGCGGCCAGGTCGGCGGCCGCGTCGGCGGGCACCAGCCCGGCGAGCCGCTCACGCATCGCCGCGAGGCGTCCAGGCTCCTGCAACAACGGCAGCACCTCAGCGAGGAGGCGCGGGCCGTCGAACTCGGCATTCGGCACCACGATGCCCGCACCGCCCTCCACCAGGAAGGTCGCATTGCGGGCCTGTTCCCCGTTGCCGTGCGGCAGCGGCACGAACACGACCGGGAGGCCGACGGTCGCGGTCTCCATGACGGTCCCGGCCCCGGAGCGCCCCACCATCAGGTCCGCCGCCGCGTACGCCTGCTCCATGGCGTCGACGTACCCGACGGGCCGGTAGGTGGCCCCGGTCGCGGCGTCCCTGACCTCCACGTGCGCATCTGTCATGTTCTTGGGACCCAGGACGTGCAGGACGTCGACGCCCGCGGCCAGCAGCGCATCGCGCGCGGCAAGGGTGGCATCGTTGATCGCCACCGCCCCCTGAGATCCACCCGAGACCAGCAGCAGCGGACGCTCCCCGGGCAACCCGAGCGCGGCCCGGGCCCCCGCCCGATCGGCCGCGACATCGAGGTCGGAGATCGCGGCGCGCAGGGGCATGCCGACATAGCGCGCCCCGCGCAACGGGGTGCCGGGGAAGGTCACCGCCACCACCTTCGCAAACGTGGCAGCGATCTTGTTCGCCAGACCGGGCACCGCGTTCTGCTCGTGCAGGACCACCGGGACACCCCGCGTCCTGGCAGCCAGGTAGACCGGTAGCGAGACATAGCCGCCGAAGCCGACCACGGCGTCCGCCTTCACCTCATCGAGGATCCCGATGGACGTGCGGACGGCGTCCCACAGCTTGCCAGGAACCCTGGCCAGGGCCGGCGTGAGTGAGCGCGGGAGCGGGACGGGCGGGATCATGCGCAGGTCGAGGCCCGCCGCGGGGATCACCCGCGACTCGATCCCCTTGGGCGTTCCGATGGCGACCAGCGCGACGCCCGGCTCCTGCTCACGCAGCCGCTCCGCGGTGGCGATGAGGGGCGAGGTGTGGCCGGCGGTACCCCCGCCGGCGAGGACGATCGAGACCATGGGGCTCCTGGTTCAGGGACGGCGACGGCCCGGCAGGACCGTCGAGAAGCGACGTCGCGGCGACGCGGAGCGAGCGCGTTGCTGCGACCAGGCAAGGGCCTCCGGTTCGTCCCGGGCGCACGCGACGAGGACGCCGACCGCCATGACGTTGGCCAGCATCGCCGACCCGCCGTAGGAGACGAACGGCAGCGGCACGCCCAGCACGGGCGCCCACTGGAGGACGACGAGGATGTTGATGAGTGCCTGCAGGGTCAGCCACAAGGTGGCGCCCGAGGCGACCAGACGGCCGAAGAACGTCGAACTGCGCACGGCGATCCGGAAACCACCCCACGCCAGCATGATGAACAGGGCGAACACGCACAGGGTGCCGAGCAGGCCCAACTCCTCCCCGACGATCGCCAGAACGAAGTCGGTGTGCGCCTCCGACAGCGCCCCCCACTTCTGCCGGCTCGACCCGAGCCCGACGCCCAGCCAGCCCCCCGTCGCCAGACCGTAGATGGCGCGGATCGGCTGGTGGTTGATGCCCGTCGGATCGGCGGTCGGATCCAGGAAGCCCAAGATGCGAGCCATCCGGGACGGCTCGAGATAGACCAGGGCGGCGGTGCCGGCAGCGAACAAGCCGACCAGCGCGCCGATCACGCGGAAAGGAGCGCCGACGCACCACAGCATGCCCAGCATCAGGGCCGCCAAGATGATGGCCGTCCCGAGATCCTTCTGCAGCACCACCAACCCGATCAACCCGCAGGCGAACACCACGAAGGGAACCACGACGTGCTTGGCCTGGTTCAGCAGGGCTCGCTTGGTGTCGAGCACCGCAGCTCCCCACACCACCAGCGCGAGCTTGGCGAACTCGGCGGGCTGGATGCGCAGCATCGATGCGCTGCCGCCCCCCAGGTTGATCCAGTTCTTGTTGCCGCCGACGCCGTAGCCCAGCGACGTGAACGTGAGCAGCATGCCGACGACCGCCAGGAACAAGGCGGGCCAGGCGAGTTTGCGATAGGTGCTGACCTGCAGCCGGGACATCACCGCGCCGAGCACGAGCGCGAGCGCCACGAAGACGGCGTGCCGTTCGACGAAGAAGTAGGGGTCCCCGAACTGACGCTGTGCATACGGCGTGGACGCCGACCAGACCATCAGCATCCCGAGTCCCATCAGGATGAGCGCAGGCACCGACACCAGAAAGGAGTCCGCCAGCGGATGCGCGAGCCAGTGCGCGGCCGAGGCGCGCAGCCCGGCCGGCGGCGTGCCGGGCGAACGTCGCGCCGGGCGCGCCGACGGTTCGGTGCGGCTCGGAGTCAGAATCGCCACGGCCGTCCTCCCCTCACACTCGTCACTGTCCGGCGTGCCTCGCGGCCGCCGCGAAATCGTCGCCCCGGACGTCGTATCCGGTCCAGATGTCCCGGCTGGCGCATCCTGGTGCCAGCAAGACGGTGTCACCCGGCCGGGCCAGGTCGGCTGCTGCGGCGACGGCCCGCGCCATCACCCCAGTGTCTCCGCCGTCCAGGACGACCACCGGCACCTGTGGCGCGTGTCGGGCCAACGCGTCGGCGATCACCTGGCGGTCGACGCCCAGCAGGACGGCCCCCCGCAGCTTCTCGCCGTAGGTCTCCACGAGAGTGTCGAAGCTGGTGCCCTTCGCCTGTCCCCCAGCGATCCACACGATCGAGTCGAACGCACGCATCGACGAGGCGGCGGCGTGCGGGTTGGTCGCCTTGGAGTCGTCGACGTAGGTCACTCCGCCCACGTCGGCGACCGTCTGAATGCGATGATCGCCCGCGGGCAGCGCACGCAATCCCTCGGCCACCGACTGCGGCTTGACGCCAAAGCTCCGGGCCAGCGCCGCCGCCGCCAGCGCGTTCTCGAGATTGTGCGGGGCCGGCGGGTGGACGTCCGACACCGAGGCCACCGGCATCGCCGAGTCGCGGCGCTGCTCCACGAAGGCCCGGTCGACCAGCAGGTCGTCCACGACACCCAGCATGGACGGCGCGGGGATGTCGAGCCGGAAGCCGATGGCGCGCGCCCCCTCGGTGACGTCGGCCTCCGCCACCATCGCCTCCGTCGCCGGCTCGGCGACGTTGTAGACGCAGGCGTGCGTGACCCGCTCGTAGATCTTCGCCTTGTCGGCCGCGTAGGCGGCCATCGGGTCCGCCTCGGCCGTGTACCACTCAAGATGATCGGGGTGCAGGTTGAGCACGGCAGCGGAGTGCAGTCGCAGCGAATGGGCCCAGTGCAACTGGAAGCTCGACAACTCCACGGCCAAGACGTCGTAGTCGATCTCGTCCAGGAGCGCCTCGATGATCGGGCGCCCCACGTTGCCCACGGCGTCCGTGCGCAGCCCGTCAGCGCTCAGCATGGAAGCGAGCATCAAGGTGGTGGTGGTCTTGCCGTTCGTCCCGGTGACGCCCAGCCAGGGGACGACCCGGTCCGGCTGCATCATGCGCCACGCCAGTTCGACCTCCCCCCAGATGGGAACCCCTCGTGCAACGGCCTGCGCGAGCAGCGGTGCCGTCGGCGGCCAGCCGGGAGAGGTGACGACCAGGTCCGCGTCAGCGGGAAGCTCCGCGCTGGCTCCCGCGCCGAGGCGGACATCCACGCCGAGATGACGCAGGAGCTCCGCCTGCGCCGTCTTCGCCGGGGTTTCCGCGTCGTCCAGCACGATGATCGTGCCCACGTTCAGCGACAACAGCCCGTCGGCCGCCGCGAAGCCGGACGCACCGAACCCGGCGACCACGACGGTCGCCTCCGGCCAGGGCGACAGCCGATCCGCGTCCGCGATCCAGGACTTCATCCGGCGACCACCCATTCCGCGTAGAAGAGACCCATGCCCGTGGCGATGAAAATGCCGCAAATGATCCAGAACCGGACCACCACCGTCTGCTCGGCCCAGCCCTTCATCTCGAAGTGGTGATGCAGCGGAGCCATCTTGAACAGGCGTTTACCGCCACTGAGCTTGAAATAGCCGACCTGCGCGACCACCGACAAGGTGATCAGCACGAACATGCCGCCCAGGACCACGACGAGCAACTCGGTGCGGGTCAGGATCGCCAGCCCGGCGACCGCCCCGCCCAGGGCCAGCGAGCCCGAGTCGCCCATGAAGATCTTCGCCGGGGAGGCGTTCCACCACAGGAAGCCGAAACACGCCCCGGCCAACGCGAGCGAGACCGCTGCCAGGTCGATGGGGTCACGAACTTCGTAGCACTGCGGGCCGGCCGTCGACAGGGACGCGCAGCTTTGCGAGCTCTGCCACAGGTTCACCACCGCGTAGGCGGCGAACACCATCGTCGTCAGGCCGGTGGCCAGCCCGTCCAGGCCGTCGGACAGGTTCACGCCGTTCGACAGCGCCGCGATGATGAAGATGATCCACAAGATGGCCACCGCCAAGGGCAGGTGGAACCACTGGAGATCGCGGAGGAAGGAGACGTACTGGCTGGCCGGGGTCACGCCGCGGCTGTTGGGGAAGGCGAAACAGCCGATCGCGAACAGCGTCGCCACCAGCGTCTGTAAGGCCAGCTTCGCCCTGCTGTTGAGGCCCAGGCTGCGGGCTCGGGAGATCTTGATCCAGTCGTCGAGGAAGCCGACGAAGCCCAGCCCGGCGAACAGCCCCAGCAGCAGCATCCCCGACGCGGTGGGCGGCGTCCAGGTGAAGAGGTGGGCCAGCGCGTAGGACAGGACCACCGAGGCGATGATCGCGATGCCGCCCATGGTGGGGGTGCCCGCCTTCTTCAAGTGCTCTTTGGGCCCGTCGTCGCGGACGTATTGCCCATAGCCCTTGAGCACCAGCACGTGGATCGCGAGCCGGGTCCCCAGGAGTGTCCCGATCAGGCCGAGCGCGCCGGCCAACAGAATCATCCTCACGCCGGGTCCCCTTCATCAGTCGTGGCGGCGAGTGCCTCCGCGACACGCTCCAGCGCGAGTCCCCGCGACGCCTTCACCAAGACCACGTCGCGTGGCCGCACCAGCGAGCGGAGACGGCCCGTGAGCGCGTCCACGTCAGCAAGATACTCGCCCGTGCCCCCGGCATCGGTCGCGCCCACGGCGATGAGCCGACCGAGGTCGCCCACGGCCAGGACCTGGATCCCCAGGCGTGCTGCCAGTTCCCCCAGCGCTCGGTGCTCCGCCTCGGCGCCCTCGCCGAGTTCCAGCATGTCCCCCAGGGCGGCCAGCAGCCGACCCGACCCGTCACGGATCCCGGCGAGGGTCGTCAGCGCGGCGCGCATCGAGTCCGGGTTCGCGTTGTAGGCGTCGTTGAGGATCGTCACTCCGTCGGGCCGGGTGACCAGTTCCATCCGCCAGCGCGAGGCAGCGGTGGCCGCCGACAGCGATCCGGCCACGGCGTCCAGCGGGACGCCCGCTGCCAGCGCGATCGCGGCCGCGGCCAGCGCGTTGGACACCTGGTGCTCCCCCAGGACCTGCAGCCGGACGCCCACGTGGCCGCGGGCCTCCCCGGCGGCGTGCAGGGTGAAGCGGTAGCGCTGCAGCACGTCGGGCTGCGCGTCTTCAGCCCACACACGCAGGGCGCCCGTCTGGGCTCCGGGATCGCCCTGGGCGGAGAACACCGCCAGGCGTGCGGTCGTGCGCCCGGCCATGCCCAGCACGCGCGGATCGTCCGCGTTCAGCACCGCCCAGCCGGTCGGTGGCAGCGCTGCGACGAGTTCGCCCTTGGCTTGCGCGATCGCCTCCACCGAACCGAACTCTCCCAGGTGGGCGTGCCCCACGTTCAGGACCGCGCCGATGGACGGGCGCGTCATCCGCGCGAGAGCCGTGATGTGGCCCTGGCCCCGGGCCCCCATCTCGCTGACCAGGAACCGGGTGGCCGAGGTGACCCGGCAGGCGGTCAGCGGGGCCCCGATCTCGTTGTTGAACGAACCGGGCGGGGCGACGGTGGGCCCCGCATCGCCGAGGATCTTCGCGACCAGATCCTTGGTGGACGTCTTGCCCGAGGACCCCGTGATGCCGACGACGGTCAGCCCGGCGACCTCGGCGCGGGTCACGACGTCGCGGGCCAGCGCTGCCATCGCAGCGACGGTGTCCGCAACGACGATCTGTGGCAGGTCGGCGTCCACCTCCCGCGTCACGAGCGCGGCGCCCGCCCCCAGCTCACGCGCCTGCCCCAGGTGGGCGTGCCCGTCGGTGCGCTCACCCAGGATCGCGACGAACAGGGCTCCCGCGCTGACGTGGCGCGAATCGGTCACCACCGCGGGCCCGACGAGGTGGTCGGCGTTCGTGGGGCGTACCAGCCGCCCCGCCGTGACGTGAGCGACGTGTGCGAGCGTCACCGGATCCATGGTCAGTTGCCTTTCAGGTCGCGAACCACCGCGACATCGTCGAAGGGGGTGATGACGCCTGCGATCTCCTGGCCAGACTCGTGTCCCTTGCCCAGGACGGCGATCCAGTCACCGGGACGGCCGCGTCGCAGCGCCTCGGCGATCGCCGATCGGCGATCACCGCCGTCAATGACCTCGACGCCGGGAACCTCACGGGCCCCGGCGAGCACCTCGGCCCGGATCGCCGCAGGGTCCTCGCTACGCGGATTGTCGTCGGTGACCACCACCACGTCCGCGCCCGAGGCGGCAGCGCGTCCCATCGGCCGCCGCTTGGAGGGGTCGCGATCTCCCCCCGCCCCCAGGACGGCGAGGTGACGCCCCGTCGCGGGCAGCGCCGCCAGGGCGGCCTGCACGGCCTGGGGGGTGTGGGCGAAGTCGACGACGACGTGCGGCGCCTCGGCGCCCAGGTCGACGCGTTGCATGCGTCCCGGCACGTGCGCCTCGGCGAGTCCCGACGCCGCCAGGGCGAGATCGCCGCCGCGCGCGCCGACCATGGCCAGCGCCGTGACGGCGTTGGCCACGTTGAAGTCGCCCAGCATGGACGTGGTGAAGTCGAGTTCGCCGCCCGGGTGGGCCAACACCACCCGCGATCCGCCGCTCGGGCGAGGCTCCGCATGGAGCACCCGGTAGTCGGCGTCGGGACCCAGGGTGGTCACCAGGTCAGAAACGCCCTCGCTGCGGACCCGGTCGGCGAGGGTGCGGCCCCACGGATCGGCGGTGTTGATGACCGCGACCCGGCAGCGGCCCCCGGTGAACAGCCGCGCCTTCGCCTCGAAGTAGGCCTCCAGCGTGTGGTGGAACTCGAGATGGTCGTGGCCCAGCATCGTGAACGCGGCGACGTCGAAGACCATGCCGTCGACGCGGTGCAGCGCCAGCGCATGGCTGCTGACCTCCATCGTGACCGCGTCGGCCCCGCCCTCCACCATGACGCTCAGCAGCGCCTGCAGGTCGGGCGCCTCGGGGGTGGTGATGGTGGAGCGGGGGGCATCCAGGGGCGCTCCGCCCAGCCGGAAGCCGATCGTGCCGATGGTCGCCACCCGCAGCCCGACGGCGGTGAGGGCGGCGTCCAGCAGGAACACCGTGGACGTCTTGCCGTTGGTGCCGGTCACCCCGAACAGGTGGGTCCGCTCGGCGGGGCGGCCGTACACGTCGGCGGCGATCCGCGCCATGGCGACGCGAGGATCCTCCACGATCGCCACGGGGACGCCTGCATCCGCGGCGAGGGCGCCGCCCGCCGCGTCGGTGAGCACCGCGATCGCACCGGCCGCCACGGCGACGGCGGCGAACCGCGCCCCGTGCGTCGCGGCCCCCGGAAGACCCACGTACAGGTCGCCAGGGCGGATGCGCCGCGAGTCCAGGGACACCCCGGTGAGGACGCCCGACGCCCCCGGCACCAGGGATGCCAGGGGCAGACCGGACGTGGCTGACGGCCGAAGATCCTCGGTCATCGACGCGGTTCCTCCTCCTTGACCAGGGGCAACTGAGTCTTGTCGATCTCAGCGCTGGGCGTCACACCATAGCGGGGAAGCGCCAGGCTCATGATGTCCTTGTAGACCGGGCCCGCCATCCCGAGGCCTGCCCCCTCCGTGTCCGGCCGGGCCACGAGCACATAGACCAGGATCTGCGGATCGTCGACGGGGGCGACCCCCACGATGGAGGCCACCTGCCCCGAGTACCCGCCCGACGTGGACGCCAGCCGCGCGGAGCCGGTCTTGGCGCCGGAGGTATAGCCGGGGATGCCGATCTGCGCGTCGTTGTAGATCGTGCGCTGCTCCATCATCTTCACGACCGCGTTGGCGGCCTCCTCCGAGACGACCCGATGCGACGCGGGCGCCTCGACGGGGTTCATGGCCCCCTCGGTTCCGGTCGCCTTGACGATGCTCGGCTCCGTGTAGACACCGCCGTTGGCGACCGCGGCCACCGCGGCCGCCATCTGCACGGCGCTGACGGACACGCCGTACCCGAACGCCATGGAGTCGGCCTGGTACTGGGCCATGTCGGCCGCCGGTACGGAGCCGCTCAGCTCGCCGGGGAGACCCAGGTTGGTCTTGGTTCCCAGCCCGAACTTGACCATGTAGTCGCGCAGGGTGGCGGCGGACATCGAGCGAGCCGCGGTGATGGCGCCGACGTTGGAGGAGCGCACCAGAATGCCGCGGGTGGTGATGTCGATGTTGCCGTGGGTGAACGAGTCCTTCACCGTGTGGTCACCGACGTCGATGCTGCCGCCGATCGAATACGTGGTGTCCGGGGTCGTCAGGCCCGCGTCCAGCAGCGACGCCAGGGTCAGCACCTTCTGCACCGACCCGGGCTCGTAGACGGCGTTGACCGCCCGGTTGCCGGTGTCCTCGGCGTTGGCGTCCCCGGGGTTGTTGGAGTCGAAGGAGGGGTAGTTGGCCATGCTGAGCAGTTCGCCGGTCTCGACATCCATGACGATCGCCACGCCCCAGTTGCCGCTGACCTCCTTGACCCGTTCGGCGAGCCGCTGCTCGACCATCCATTGCAGGTCGGGGTCGAGGGTGAGCTGGACGTCGGTGCCGTCGACGGCAGGGGTGAGCACCTGGTTGCCCAGCGGGATCTTGCCCATCGGGGAGGTTTCGTAGATCTCGCGGCCCGGCGTACCGGTCAGCGTGGTGTCCAGCGAGCGCTCCAGCCCGGCGGCTCCCTTGCCGTCGCTCATGAACCCGACGACGTTGCTGGCCACCGTCCCGTAGGGGTAGACGCGGCTCGGGTTGGATTCGCGGGTGATGCCCAGGAAGCCACGCTCGGTCAAGGTGGCGTTGAGCGCCGACCAGGTGCTGGCTGCCACCTGCTTGGCCAGGAGTTGGTACTGACTGTCCGTCTTGCGCAGCTTGGTCTCGACTTCGGCCTTGTCCAGGCCGAGTGCCGGCGCGATGATCGCCGCCATGTCGGCCGGCGCCGACGCCGCCTTGTCGCGGTCGGCCTGCGTCATCGTGGACGCCTCTTTGCCGTTGGTGGAGATCCGCTTGGGGTCGGCCACCACGTTGACCGTCGCCTCGGTGAGGGCCAGCACCGAGCCGTCCCGGCCCGTGATGGTGCCGCGGACGGCGGGCACCGAACGTGCCACCGTCATGTCCGTGGCGGCCTGGGCGGCGACCGCCTTGCCGTTGAACACCTGGATCTGCACCGCGCGGGCGCCGACGAACGAGAACACGATCGCCACCACCACGATCAGGACGCGGAGCCGTCGTGTGGGCGACACCACAGCGGCTGTTCCGCGGCGGCGAGTGCGACGTTGGCCGGACCCGCCGCTGGTCGTCTTCTGGCTGGGACGCCGGGTGGAACTCGAGGAGGAGCCGCGGCCGGATTGGGGGGGACGCCGCGTGCCGCTCATCCGTGCGCCTGTCCGTCAACGGCCGGATCCGCCGAGGTGGACGGTGTGGGGCTCGCCTGCGCTTCGGCCGTGCCGACGGGTTCCGCTGCGGCGGGCTCGGCTGCGGCGGCCGCGGACGTCTGGGTGCTGACCGCGGACGCCTGGGTGGTGCTGGCGGCAGCCGAGCCCGTGACCCGCAGGCTGGGGATCTCGTTGCCCGTGGCAGGCACCGGCGTTCCCTGAATCGAGCCATTGCCCAGGTCGATGAACACGGGGTGGGCGTTGGGCACCATGCCGAGCGCGGTCGCCCGACGCCCGAGTTCGCGGGGCGCGTTGGCCCGGTACACCTTCGACTCCAGATCCGACACCTGGTAGGCCAGCTCGCTGGCGGTGCGCTGCTTGGCGCGCAACTCGAACTCGCGGGTCTGCAGGGCGGTGCTCAGCACGAGCACCCCGACCAGGCCGGCCACCAAGATGGCGACCATCACGACGCCGAACATCAGCGAGGACATACGGCGCGGCGGGCTGTTGATCCCGACCAGATGCGGCCGGGCGTTCGCTGCAGCCTCCCCCAGCTTGCGGGGGGCCTGCTTGATCGCGTTCCATGCCGTCATCGCTGCCCCTCACGTCGTTCCACGGCCCGCAGCCGGGTAGACGCCGCCCGCGGGTTGACCTGCGCTTCCGCGTCGCTGGGCCGCTCGGCGCCGCGCGTGAGCGCGACGAAGCGCGCCCGGTGCTCGGGCGGCACCACCGGCAGCCCCCGCGGGGCGGTGTCGGTGGTGGCCGCGCCGAACGAGCGTTTGACCAGGCGATCCTCCAACGAGTGGTAGGCCAGCACCGCGAACCGGCCACCAGGGGCCAGGGCGTCCAAGGCGGCGGGAAGCAGGCCTTCCAGCGCGGCGAGCTCGCCGTTGACCTCGATGCGCAGCGCCTGGAACGTCCGCTTCGCCGGATGCCCGCCCGCGTGCCGGGCCGCGGCGGGGATCGCGGCATCGATGGTGGCGACCAGCCGGGCGGAGGTGACGTAGGGCTCCGCTTCGCGCTCGAGGACCACACGTCGCGCGATCCGGTCGGCGAAGCGTTCCTCGCCGTACACGCGGAGGATGCGCGTCAGTTCGGCGGCACTGGCCGTGTTCAGCACGTCGGCGGCGGTACGGCCCGCCCCCGGGGACATGCGCATGTCCAGCGGAGCGTCGGCCGCGTAGGAGAACCCGCGCTCGCGTCGGTCGATCTGCATGCTGGACAGCCCGAGGTCCGCGAGAATCGCCTGCACCTGCGGCGTGCCGTCCTCGGCCAGGACCTCGGTGATCTCGTCGTAGACCGCCTCGTACAGCGCGACGCGGTCCCCGAAGGGCGCCAGCCGCTGCTGGGCGATCGCGAGCGCATCGGGGTCACGGTCGATGCCGACCAGTCGTGCCCGCGGGCACGTCGCCAAAACAGCCTCGGCGTGTCCGCCCAGCCCGAGCGTGCAGTCGACGTAGGTGCCGCCCTCGGCCAGAGCTGGGGCAAGGAGGTCGATGGTGCGCTCGGCCATGACGGGGACATGCCCCGTGGCTGCCGGTTGCACCATGATCCCTCCTCCTTCGTTGTGGTCCGTGCGGTCGGGTTCCGGTCCGTACCGAGGTCCTGGCACCGGGGAAGTGGCGTCAGGGCGACGGTCGGACCGAAGCCTCACCGCGCGGGCGGTGTCTCATCAGCGGGCCTCCCCGCCGGGGAAGATCTCCTCATCCATGTCGGCGTACGCCTTGTCCTGCTCGGCCGAGTAGGCCTCCCATGCGGCGAGGTCCCAGACCTCGACACGGTTGAAGGCGCCGATGACGGCGATCTCCTTGTCCAGCCCCGCGTAGTTCCGAAGAACAGGCGGGATGGTCACGCGTCCCTGCTTGTCCGGCGTCGCTTCTGAGGCGCCGGCCGCGAACATCCGCTGGAAGTCACGAATGCCCCTCAAGGTCGAGGGGCCGTTCATGGCTGCCTGCGCCTGCCGCTGAAACTCCTGGGGGGTGTAGAGGGTCAAGCACCGCTCCTGGCCCTTGGCGATGATCAGACCCTCGCCGAGCTCGTCGCGGAACTTCGCAGGCAGGAAGAACCGGCCCTTGTCGTCAACCTTCGGGAAGTGCGTGCCCAGGAACATGCACCCTCCCTTCGGCCACCCATGCCCTCCACTGCACTCCACATTACCCCACAATCCACCACTTCCATCAATGACTCCTCCCCTTCCGGCGCGCCCCGCTCCCAGGAGGAACCGGACACGTGCCCGCGCGGGTGACAAGCAGAAACCACGTCGCGGCAGGTGCCGTCCGGCCGCGAGCGCGCGCCTAGGGGAGGATCGTCACTTCGACAGCCCGGTAGGGTTTCGCGTGTGTCGAACACCACATCCGCCGACGTCTCCGAGGTCGCCACACTCGCCCACGACCTGCGCGCCGCCATCGGCGAAGTGATCGAGGGCAAGCCGCAAGCCGTGGACATGGCCCTGGTCGTCCTACTCGCCGGCGGACACCTCCTCATCGAGGACGTCCCCGGCGTCGGCAAGACCATGCTCGCCCGGACGCTGGCCCGATCGCTGGACTGCTCGGTGCGCCGCATCCAGTTCACCGCCGACCTGCTACCCAGCGACATCACGGGCGTATCGGTGTTCAACCCGCAGAGTCGCGCCTTCGAGTTCAAGCCCGGCGGCGTGTTCGCCAACATCGTCATCGGCGACGAGATCAACCGCGCCTCCCCCAAGACCCAGTCCGCACTCCTGGAGGCCATGGAGGAGAGGCAGGTCTCCGTCGACGGCTCCACCCACGCGCTGCCCGACCCGTTCATGGTCTTCGCCACGCAGAACCCGATCGAGATGCAGGGCACCTATCCGCTGCCGGAGGCTCAGCGCGACCGGTTCATGGCGTCCATCTCGATGGGCTACCCCACCCGATCGGCCGAGGTCGACATGCTCGACCACCATGCGGCGGCCAACCCTCTCGCCGCAGTGCGCCCTGTCACCGACGCGGCAGCCATCCTGTCCGCCCGTCAGGCCGTCGGGCGCGTCTACGTTCATCCCGCCCTGAAGGACTACGTGGTCGGAATCGTCGCGGCGACGCGCGCCAGCGACCTGCTCCGCCTCGGGGCTTCCCCCCGGGCCAGCCTCCACCTGCTGCGCGCCGCCAAGGCGCGCGCCGCGATCGCCGGCCGCGGCTACGTCATCCCCGAGGACGCCAGTACCCTGGCCGCCTCCGTGATCGCGCACCGCGTCCTGCTGAGCCACCGCGCGCAGACCACCCAGGCCAGCGCAAGCGACATCATCACCGACCTGTGCGCCGGCGTCCCGACCCCACGGCGCACCTGAGGCGCCGATGAGGTCCCTTCCCCGGCCGACCGGCCGTACCGTCACCGTGTGGGTCATCGGCGTGGCCCTGCTGCTGGTCGCTTTGGGACTCGGCAACCAGGATCTGCTGTGGCCCTCGATCTTTCTGCTGGTGCTGCCCCTGATCGCCCTCGTCTCGGTGCTGGTGCGCCCGCCACGGTTCGCCGTCGCCCGTACCCTCGACCCGCCCGTCGGTCAGGCCGGCGCACCCATGCAGGTCAGCGTCGACGTCACCACGCTGCGATCCAGCCCCCTCACCTCGGTGTTCGCCGAGGACGTCCCGGATCCGGAACTCGGCCGCGGCGTCCCGTTCCGGCTCGCGAGCGGCCAGTCCGGTGACATCACCCGAGCGGAGTATGACCTCCACCCGCGTCGTCGGGGCCGGTTCACGCTCACCGGGTTCGCCTACCGCTTCGCCGACTTCCTGGGGTTGTGGGTGCACACGGTCCGCGGCGGCCACGCCACCCCGGTCGTCGTCCGGCCCCAGCACACGTGGCTGCCCGGACGCACGGCCCACTCCTACGGCATCACCGGTGAGACCCCGATCCCGCAGACCGCGTTGTCCGGCCCCGACGACGTGATGGTCCGCGAGTACCAGCCCCGCGACGACGTCCGGCGCATCCACTGGCCCTCGACGGCCCGCACCGGATCCCTCATGGTGCGCCGGGAGGAGGCCGCGTGGGATCCGACCGCCTGGCTGCTGCTCGACTCCCGAGAGGCCATCCACCCGGCGGTCGGGTCGCTCAGCCCCACCTTCGAGGCACTCGTCTCGGCCGCGGCCTCCCTGGGCGTCCGCATGCTCGGCGACGGCTTCTCCGTGACCCTGCTGGACGCAGACAGTTCCCCGGTCACCGTCGACGCCGAGTCACCCGACGCCGTGGACCGCTGGCTGGACCTGCTGGTCGACGCCGACCTGACCGGTGAACCCGACCTCCTGGAGGCCACGGCGACGCTCGCACAGACCGGCGGGGAGAACCTGATCATCGCGCTCCTGGGCAGCCTGGACCGCAGCGTGGCCGAAGCGCTCGTCGCCGGCGCGGGGGCGCGCGAGAACCGGCTCGCCCTCGCGCTCCCCCCGACCGCGGAGGATGCGGACGCCTGGGAGGTCGGCGGAGCGATCCTCACCGACCACGGCTGGCAGGTGCGTCCACTGCCCGGCAGCGGCGAAGCCCTGGCTGGCGCCTGGACCGACGCGGGAGGTGCACGATGAGCTACCCCTGGCGCGTGACGCTGGCGCTGATCGCCTCCTTCTGGCTCCTCCTGTGGCCGTGGAACCAGCTCACCCAGGACGCCGGAACCCTGCTGGCGGCCTCCCTCACCGCGACCGCCGTCCTGCTCGTCGGCGGCGCGGCCCATCGGCTCGCCGTGCCGTGGCCGCAACTCCTCGCGCTCCTCACCGGGGGGATCGGCCTCATCGCCACGGTGACCGCCCTCGCGGGCCCGGCAGCCGTGCTGCGCCTGCCCGAGTCCTTCGTGGCCGGTCTCGGCTACATCCAGTCGGCGACGGCGCCGGTCCCCGCGAACATCGGCGTCAGCGTCATCATCGTGGGGGCGACCGTCCTGCTGGCCGTCCTCGCCTCCGCGCTCACCCTCCCCACCCGGCAACCGGCCCTCGGCATCCTTCCGCTCATCAGCCTGTACCTGGTGCCCTCGGTGATCCTGGTCACGTCGATGCTGTTCAGCGAGTTCTGCCTCCTGGCGCTGGCATGCGTCGCCCTGCTGTGGGCCGGTTCGGCGGCACCCCGCGGCTCGGGGGCCACCAAGGTCGCCGCTCTGGTCACCACGATCGCCATCGCCGCGGCGAGCGTCGGCGTCACGTACGCTGCCGCGCAACTGTTCCCGCCGCTGGAACCCCAGCGCAGCCAAGAACCGCTTCAGATGAACGACCCGAGCCTCGACCTGAAACGCAACCTCGTGGAGGGCACCGACGATGTCGTGTTGACCTACCAGACCCCCACCGGCGAGGGCGAGTACCTCAAGCTCGCGACGCTGTCGTCGTTCTCGCGCAGCGGATTCGGGCTGTCCGACGTCCGGGTCGGCACCGGCCGGTTCCCCGCCGTCCCCGGCTCGCCGCTCGGGGAGTCCCTCACCACATCCGTCCAGGTGGGTGCATTCCGCAGCGAATGGCTGCCCGTCCCCTACGCGCCCACCGCCATCAGCGCTCCCGGAGACTGGGGGTTCGCCCTCGACACCCTCGACGTCATGGCGCTCGACCGTGCCAACCGCACCGCGGCCACCGAGAACCTCAGCTATCAGGTCACCAGCCTGAAGGTGAACGCCGACCCCGAGATGATCGCGCGTGCCTCCGCCGACGAAGCCCCCCGACGCGACCTCACGACGGGGACGACGGGGTTGCCCGACAACATCGCGGCGCTGGCGCAGGAGATCACCCGGGATCAGACGACGGCGGGCGGGAAGGCGCAGGCCCTGGAGGCGTACCTGCGGTCGGACCGGTTCACCTACTCCACGGCCTCGGACGTCGGCGTCGGGGATGGGGTCGACACCATCGAGGACTTCCTGTTCCGTTCCCACCGCGGCTACTGCGAGCAGTTCGCAGGGGCCATGACGCTGATGGCGCGGACCCTGGACATTCCGGCCCGGATGGCGGTCGGCTTCGTCCCGGGCACGCGGACCGACAACGGCTGGGAGGTCACCGCACGCGATATGCACACCTGGCCCGAACTGTGGCTCGACGGGCTGGGCTGGGTCGCGTTCGAACCCACTCCCTCCCGCGGAGACACCACCGGCGGGCAGGCGTCCACCTCAACCGCAGCACCGTCCGCGACGGCGCAGCCGACCCAGGACACCACGTCCCCCGAGCCCGCCCCGGAGGAGAGCCCGTCCCAGGAGCCCACTCCCGTCGAGCCGCTTCCCGGCGAGACCGGGGTCGTCGAACTGCTGCCGTGGATCGTGGCCGGTGCCCTCGTGCTCGCCGCCGGGATCGCCGTGGTCCGCCTGTGGCCGTCGTGGGCTCGCGCGCGACGGCGTGCGCGCAGGCTGGCAGGGACGGGGGACCCGCGGAGGGACACCGTGGCGGCCTGGGATGAGGTGCGGGATTCGGTGACCGACCTGAAACTCCCCTGGCCGGACGGGTCACCCCGGTTCGCCGCCGAGCGACTGCTGGGACGGCTGGGCGGTGACTCGGCCGCGGAGACGGCTCTGCGTGACCTTGCCGCCGCGTCCGAGCGCGCCCTGTTCGACCGTTCGGAGACGTACGCCCTCGCAGGTTCCTGGCGCGACGAGGTCGAGATCATCGTCGCGGCCCTGCACGCCACCGCGGCGCAACGGCGCGGTGCTGCGCCCCGCCGGGCCGTCTGACGCCGCGGACCACGCCTGCGCCGCCCACGACGACGAAACGCCCGGCATCACATGCCGGGCGTTCGTCGGTGGATCAGGGGATCAGAAGCGATCCTCGGGACGCCGCCGGGTGTCGCGTTCGGTGGGTGCGCTGTGCGGGGTGCCCGCGGCGGGCTGGGCTCCGGCATCGACGTGACGCCAGGCGCTGATCGCCAAGACGGTGGAGGCCAGCATGACCACGAAGCCGATCACGCTGATCACCCAGGTGACCTGCATGCCTGCGACGAGGGCCACCAGACCGACCACGAAACCGACGCCCGCCAGCGCGGCGTGACGGCGGTGCAGGGACCGGGAACGGCTCCCCCGCAGAGTATTGGCGAGCTTGGGGTCATCGGCTGCGAGGGCGGCCTCCAACTGTTCGAGCAGCCGCTGTTCGTGCTCTGACAGTGCCATCGCGCCTCCCTTCATCGGTGCGCTCGTGCGAGTGTGCCCTCAGTGTAGGCGGCAGACCCACCAAACGGAACCGCGCCGAGGCCTGTCAGCCGGCCCTCCGACGCCGGGTGAGCGTCGCACGGGAGACGGCATCGGGACCGAACCGGGCGATCGCCGCGTCGGCGGCGCGCTCGGCCTCTCGCCAACCGCGCTCGGGTTCGTCCAAAGCGGGCTGGGTGGCGACCTGATCGACGTCGAGCACCTTCTCCACGCGGACGCCGACGCGCCGCAGCCGCGGCCGCTCCAGCCGGAACGCCGCCAGCAGCCGACGTGTTGCCGCGTGGATCTCGGAGGTGACGTCGGTCGGGTAGGGCAAGGTCAGCGATCGCTGCACGGTGCGGAAGTCGGCGAACCGCAGGCTGAGCGTCACGGTGCGCCCGACCACCCTGGCGAGCCGCATCCGGGAGGCGACCCGGGCGCTGATCCGCAGCAGTTCGGTGGTGATCAGATCGAGGTCGTCGGTGTCCTGGGCGAAGGTCTCCTGGCTGCCCACGCTGCGCTCCGACGCCTCGGTGGCCACCACCCGGCGGCCGTCGATGCCCCAGGCGAACTCCCATAGTTCCGCCCCGGCGCGGGCGCCGAACGCCCGCTGCAGCGTCGACTTCGGTGTGTGCGCCACCTCGCCGACGGTGTAGAGACCCAGCTTGTTGAGCGCCGCCGTGGTGGAGGGGCCGATGCCCCACACCTTCTCCACGGCGAGGGGGTGCAGGAAGGGAATCACCTCCCCGGGCTGTACCCGGAACAGCCCGTTGGGTTTGGCGTGGTTGGATGCCATCTTCGCGATCAGCTTGGTGGGGGCGATGCCCACCGAGCAGGGGATGCCCTGTTCGTCGACGACCAGCGCCCGGATGAGTTCCCCGACCTGCTCGGGCTCCCCCAGCAGCCGCCGCGTCCCGGTGATGTCGAGGAAGCCCTCATCGAGGGAGACCCGCTCGACCGAGGGGGTGATGGTGGAGAAGATCGCGAACACCCCCTCCGAGGCCGCCTCGTAGGCGTCGTAGTCGGGGGCGATCGCGACGGCGTCGGGGCACAGCCGCCGCGCCCGCGTCGAGGACATGCCGCCCTCGACGCCATAGGCGCGAGCCTCGTAGGAGGCCGACAGCACGACACCGCGGGTCGCTCCCCCGACCCACACCGGCTGACCGCGCAGTTCGGGGCGACGGCGCAACTCGACGGCGACGTAGAAGGCGTCCATGTCGACGTGGCAGATGACGGGCATCGTTCACCGCCCCGAGGAGCCGGGGCTGGAATGCCACAGCTTGCGACCGGGATCGGCGTAGCGCTGCGGGATGGACCGCGGCGACTCGCCCGCCGGGGCGATGTCGGTGTAGGGCGACTGCACGAACCCGCTGGGGTGGACCAGCACCCGGCGTTGCCCCATGCCGCCCGCCGCCGCCGCGTGCTCGGTGTCGGCGCGACCCTCGTCCGCGCCGGGATACTGCTCGTCCTCAGGGCGGTCCTCGGACTTGGCGTTCCAGTCGGCCCACCGTGTGCGCTGACCCTCCCGGGCCTGCTCGGCCTGGGCTGCCAGATCGGCGTCGATGACGGCGTGGACGGCGGCGATCGCCGCCTGCGCGTCGCCGGTGGATTCCAGCGTGGAGGTCCACAGCGCTTCCAGGTGCAGCAGATCCCAGGCGCCCAGGGCGCGCAACGACACCCCGCGGGCGCCGGTGCGACGCACCTCCCCTACCCCGATGAGCAGCCAGGCGTTGAACACGGTGGTCGCCGAACCGCCTTGGGCGTCCTCGAAGAAGGTGAGGTCGACCGGGCCGGTGCCGTCGTCGAGGGTGAGGAAGATGACGCGACGCCCGGACTTCACCGGCGGGGTCTGGGTGGCGACCTTCACCCCGCCCACCAGCAGCCGGGAACCGCTGCGTCGGGTGAGTTGGTCGGCCGCGTCGGTGGCGCCGAGCGCCCGCAGGAAGGGCCGATGCTCGTCCATGACGTGCTGGGTGGCATCCAGCCCGAGCACCGACAGTTCGGCGGCCATCCGTTCCTGTTCGGTCATCTCGGGCAGCCCGGACACGACGATGTCGGTGCCGGGGGCCACGTCGCCCTCGCCGAGGACGGTTCCCAGGTCGAGGGCGAGTTGGACGGCTTGCCGCCCGGACGCACCGTCGCCGGTCAGCCCGCGGGCGCGGGCGTGCTGCCGGGCCTGGACCCGATCCGCACGCGCCAGGTCGGTGACGGTGAGCAGCAGGTCGCGGCGGGTCACGCGCCCGTGCGCGCCGATCGGACGCGGCGCGCCGATGCCGTAGAGGGCGTCGAAGCCGCCGGCGAGCACGAGGTGTTCGGCCACATCGATGCCGGGCTGGGCGCGGTGCCAGAAATCCAGCAATCCGGCGTAGGGCTGCGCGGCCTCGATGCGTTCGATCTGCGCGGCGGAGATGTTCTTCACGTCGGTCAGGGCCAGCCGGATGCCGTGCACCTCGCCGTCGGGAGTGGCGACGGGTTCGATCCGGTAGTCGGCCCGGCTGGTGTTGACGTCCAGCCCCAGCACGGGGACGCCGAGGCGGCGGGCCTCGGCCAGGATCAGCCGCTTGGGGTACATGCCGGGGTCGTGGGTCAGCAGCCCGGCCAGGAAGGCGGCCGGGTGGTGGTGTTTGAGCCAGGCCGACTGGTAGGTGGGCAGCGCGAACGCGGCCGCGTGCGCCTTGCAGAACCCGAAGGAGGCGAACGAGACGAGGATGCCCCACACCTGGACGATGAGCGGTTCGGGGTAGCCGCGCTCGCGGGCTGCCGGGAAGAACCAACGCTTGACCTCCTGCTGCCCGGCGGGCGAGCCGAGCGCCCGGCGGGCCTCGTCGCCGTAGGCCAGCGAGCAGCCGGTCATGGCGGCGACCACCTTGATCACCTGTTCGTGGAACACGATGACGCCGCGGGTCTCGGCCAGGGCGGGGATCAGGTCGGGGTGCGGGTAGGAGGCCTCGGCCCAGCCGTTGCGGGCCCGCAGGAACGGCACCACCATGTCGGATTTGACCGGGCCGGGCCGGAACAGGCTGATGTCGATGATGAGGTCGTTGAACTCGTCGGGACTGAACTTGCCGACGAGTTCGCGCTGGCCGGGGGACTCGATCTGGAAGCAGCCGAGGGTCTCGGCGCGGGAGATCATGGCGTAGACGTCGGCGTCGTCGTACGGGTCGAGGGTGTCGATGTCGACGCGGCCGCCGCCGACCCGTTCGATCTCGTTCAGCGCGTGCGCCATGGAGGACTGCATGCGGATGCCGAGGATGTCGAGCTTGAGCAGACCCAGATCCTCCACGTCGTCTTTGTCGAACTGGCTCATCGGGTAGCCGCCCAGGGAGCGTTCGGTGGGCGTCCGGTCGCCGAGGGTGGCATCGGAGAGGATGACTCCGCACGGGTGCAGGGAGACGTGGCGGGGCAGCCCGTCGAGGCCCTCCACGAGGGTGAACAGCACCTGCAGTTGGGCGTCGTTCAGGTTGGCGCGGCGCAGTTCGGGCAGTTCGCGCAGGGCGTGGCGGACGTCACGGGCGCGGATGTGAGGGAAGGCCTTGGCGATGGCGTCGATGTCGCCGGGCGGCAGGCTCATGGCGGCGCCGACGTCGCGGATGGCGTGCCGGACGCGGTAGGTGTCGAGCATGGCGACGGCGGCGACCCGCTCCTGCCCGAAGTCGGCGAACACCTGGTCGTAGACCTCGAGGCGGCGGGCGGACTCCACGTCGATGTCGATGTCGGGCAGGGCCCGGCGCAGCGGGGAGAGGAACCGCTCCATGATGAGGTCGTAGCGGATCGGGTCGACCCCCGAGATGCCCAGGCAGTAGTTGACCAGGCTGCCGGCCCCCGAGCCGCGGGCGGCGACCCGGATGCCCAGGTCTTTCACCCGTGCGACCACGTGGGCGACGGTGAGGAAGTAGGACGCGAACCCCATCTGGGAGATGACGGCCAGTTCGTCGGCCAGCCGATCGGACGCCTCGCGGCTCGGCGTGCCGTAGCGGGCGTTCAGTCCGGCCTCGCAGCGGGCGCGGAGCGCGGCGAGCGCGTCGCCGACGCCGCCGAGCACGGCGAACTCGGGCAGGTGGATCTCGCCCAGGCCGATGTCGGCATGCGGGTCGAGGCGGCACCGCAAGGCCAGCGCACGGGTGTCACCCAGCAGCCGGGTCGCGTCGCGGCGTCCGGCGAGCCGGGCCACGTCTGCGGCGCGCGCCGCCATCTCGGCCCCGGAGGTGAGGTAGCCCTCGGCGTTGCGGCGGTCGACGTTGCGGGCATCCAGCGGCACCAGCCTGCGGGCGGCGTCCAGCACGTCGGCGATCGGCGCATCCGTTTTGCGGGCCATGCGCACCGCGTTGGTGAGGACGCCGGGAAGGCGGTGCGCGTCGGCGAAGGCGAGCATGCGACCGGCCAGCCGCGCCGACCCCGGACCGGCCCCGGGGAGCCTGTGGTCGGTGACGCCGACGACGAACTGGTCGGCGTCGACGCGTTCGCGCCAGGACGCCAGCACCCGCGCTGCGCGGGCCTCGTCGCGGGCGGCGATCGCCTCCCCCAGGTCTGAATCGGGGCCGAGCATCACGACGGTGTCGGTGGCGTGGGCGCCGATCAGCTCGCGCGTCGCGACGGGGGCACCGCGCTCCCCGCCCGCGTGGGCGGCGGTGACCAGGCGACACAGCGCTCCCCACCCGGCCCGCGAGGAGGCCAGCACCACCGCCCGCTGCCGCGGCTGCCCGACGCCACGCCGCCCTGGGTGCGCGTCGGCGTCGGCGACCGCGAGATCGACGCCGACGACGGGGGCGATCCCCGAGGCCAGGCAGGCCTTGGCGAACCGCACCGCCCCGTAGAGGCCGTCGCGGTCGGTGAGCGCCAGGGTGTCCATGTCGTACCCGGCCGCGGCGCCGACCAGCACGCTGGGGTGGCTGGCGCCGTACTGCAGCGAGTACCCGGAGGCGACCCGCAGGTGCGTGAACGGCTCAGCCATGCGCACCCACCTTGACCCCGGCCGCCTGAGCGAAGGAGCGCACCTCGCGGATCAGATCGTCGGCCTCGCGGCTGGTAACCAGCCCGACCGCGCCCGCCTCGACGGCGCGGCGCTTGAGGTGCAGCGCGTCGAAGAACTCCGCCCATTCGGCCAACTCGGGCGCGACCCGGGCCAGGACACCCCACACGGGAGGTCGGCCGACCACTCGGGCACGGCGACGCACCAGCACCCAGGCTGCGACCTGGAGCGCTGCGGTGTGGGCGATCACGAACCGTTGCGCAGGCATGAGGGCCACCTCGGCCTGGGTGAGGGTCGCATCCACATCTCCGGCAGCACCCGCGGCGACCGTGCGGGCGTCGTGCACCTGGACGGCCATCAGTCGACCACCGCGCGCAGGAACCAGTCCTCGCCGCCGAGCGGATGCGCCAGCTCGTAGACCCCCGGAACCGCCGCCCGCCCGGACGCCGCGATCACCCGCCAGATCTCCGATTCGGCCAGCAGATCCTCCCCCGGCTTCGACCACCAGTCGGACGTCTCGCGCCAGCGCGTCTCGACATCGAGCACCCGCCACAGCCGACGCCGCCACAGGAACTCGACGGGATTCCCCGCCCCTTCGCCCTCACCCGACCGCACCGCGATCGGCTCGTCGTAGCGCCGCATACCCACCCCCGAACCTCCACCATTCGAA
>RRZT010387805.1_pt1 | contig 32351 bp, 16 predicted proteins | sample 2165551 | NCBI WGS metagenome assembly RRZT01 (sample SAMN10456910, study PRJNA506462) | wastewater metagenome | biome: wastewater; feature: sludge; material: wastewater sludge; isolation source: wastewater sludge with Escherichia coli K12::gfp cells carrying plasmid... | place: USA: Moscow, Idaho...
GACGACGACACCACCGTCGTGCGCGTCCGTTCGGGCCGCGAGGTCATCGACGCCGTGGCCCGCAACGAGCCCGTGCTCGTCCTGCTCGACCTCCAGATCGGCAACATGGGCGGCTTCGCCACCTGCTTGAACCTGCGCCAGGAGGAAGGCTCGGGTCGCCTGAAGCCCCGACCCATCCTGATGCTCCTCGACCGCCACGACGACCAGTTCATGGCCGGGCGGATGGACGCCGACGGCTGGCTCATCAAGCCCCTCGACGCCTTCCGCCTCCGCAAGGCCGCCCAGGCCCTCCGCACCGGCTACACGTGGTTCGAGGGCGCCGACACCCCTGCGCCCGCCTGACCGACACTCCGCACCGCCGTCGGAACGCGCTTGGGGCGCGCCGGGTCGCTTCCGGTAGCATCGGAGACCCACCGGGAAGTGGCGCAGTTTGGCAGCGCGCAGCGTTCGGGACGCTGAGGCCGCGGGTTCAAATCCCGCCTTCCCGACCAGAGAAAGCCCAGGTCAGGCGCCCTTTCGGGGGCGCCTGTTCCGCGCCCGAGGTGCTCTCCACCGTTAGAGCAAAAGGTCGTGGCCATCGCGGCTAGCGCTCACGTGTCATGGCAGCGATTGATGCTGCACCCGGGAGGACCCTGCATCCAGCAGACTCTGCGCCTCGCACCGCGACAGTACGACCGAGCGCGTATCGGCAGCGTGCCGAGATGGACGCCATGGACTAATAACGACCCTGCGGACGCCGAGAGATGGGAATGAGCAAGCTCGAGACACCAATGGTCCTCCGCTGGTGGAACGAGAGCGGACTCAGCGGGGTTCTGGCTGAAGAGTGGCCGCTCGTAGCCAAGTCGGGATTGACCCAGCGTCGCCGCGCCGACGCCGTCGCGGTCCTCGACTCGGCAGGCAACCGAATGGTGGTCGACTGGCGTGAGCTCCCTGCGCTCGAGGGGCACGATGTGGTTGTCCTGCAGGCGAAGGCGTCACCGTTGTGCGCTCCTCTCGCCGGCCAGGCAGTCGGTTCGGCATGGCTCCTGAATCGCCACTCGCCCAACTCGGTGCGATCCGTCCTCCTCTGCACCGCCGACGACGCCGATCTGCGCCCACTCGTCGAAGCCCATGGCGTCGAGGTGGTCGTCATGCCCGAGTTCGGGGGTCGACCGTTCTCGTACCCTGCCGACGGCGAGCGCCTTGCAATGTGGGGTAACCGGGCCGGCGGGGTCCTGCGGGAGAATTTCGCGTTGACAAAGGGGCCGCGGCCACATAGGGCACACGCCGTCCATGTCGATGCCGCCCCCGCGCTGCGGGGTTCGCGCACCTCGCTTGAAGGTCTCGATGTCCACGTGCTGACGTCAGCGAGATCGGGATCGAAGAGAGGAACGTCGTTCGGGATGTACGCGATCGGGATGGCCCTTCTCCATCGTGAACTTGCCAGGAAGCAGGGGGCGGCCGCGGTGACGACCAGGATCCTCACCACGACGACCGATCCCACGATGGCCGACATGGGTGTCGATCTCGGTATCGAGTTCGAAGAGGTCTGATCGGACACCGACGTCGCAGACGGCTGCCGCCTACTGTCGGGCCATGGCGGCGCTCAGGCTGATGACATCCAGTATCGCCGGGGCACCACGGGGGACAAGATGATCGGCTACCCGCCCCGGCCCATCGAACTCGACATGGCGCAACCGACGCAGCCATGAGCGCGCCCACCTTGGCGGGAGAGGCGCTGGAAGCAGTCCTCCACCGAGGCAGTCACGTCCAGATCATCGCCGCTGCAGGCTCCGGTAAGACCGAGGTGGTGGCGCAACGGGTGGCGTCGCTGCTCGAGGACGGCGTGCCGTCCCGATCGATCGTCGCCTTCACGTTCACCGAACGCGCCTCTGCCGAGCTGCGCGAGCGGATCGCCGAACGAGTCGAGGAACGGCTGGGACGAGCGGCGCTGGACCAAATGGGCGCCTTGTTCGTCGGCACCATCCACGCGTACTGCTTCCGTCTCTTGCAGCAGTACGTCCCGCGCTACGAGACCTTCGACGTCCTCGACGAGAATCAGCTGAACGCCTTCATCGCCAGGGAGGCAACCCACTTGGGCGTGAAGGCGCTCGACCCTGCCGGCAGGAACCGTCTTTTCGCCTCCATCGAAGCCCTCCTGAAAGGCCTCGATGTCATCGAGAACGAGCTGCTCGATCCCGACGTGTTGACCGAGCCACTCGCCGGCATCGTCGTCCACTACCTCGAGCTGCTCGAGCGCTACCGCCTGCTCAGCTACGGCCAGCAGATCATCCGCGCGGTGCGTGAGCTCGAGCGGCAGGAAGTGGCCGAGTCGGTGCAGGCCGAACTCGAGCACCTGATCGTGGACGAGTACCAGGACGTGAACCCCGCCCAAGAGCGCCTGATCGAGCTGCTCGCCGGTCCGGGCGTCGAGCTGTGCGTCGTGGGCGACGACGATCAGGCGATCTACCAGTGGCGCGGCTCGGATGTGTCGAACATCGTCGAGTTCGCCTCCCGCTACACGCCGGTGGCCACCTTCTCCATCGAAACGAACCGCCGCAGCCGACCCGGGATCATCACCGCGGCCAACGGGTTCGCGGCCTCGATCCCCAACCGCCTCGACAAGGCCATGTTGCCCTTCCGCCCCGCCGCCGACGGGGGCGACGCAGTCACGGCATGGGCCGCGGACTACGAGATCGACGAGGCCGGCTTCATCGCCAACGCCATCCTCGACCTGAACGAGAGCGGCCTGCCCTTCCGGGACGTTGCGGTCCTGGTCCGCTCACGCGCGGCCTACCGCCGGTTGCTCGAGCAGTTCGCCACGTTCGACATTCCCGTCCAGCCCGGCGGGCGGACCGGCCTCTTCGATCAACCCGAGGCGCGCCTGCTGGGGCGCACGCTCGTCTGGCTGACCGGGCTGGACTGGCGGGAGGGATACGGCCCCGGAGCCAAGGTCGAAGACGCCGACCTGGTGGCCGAGTACCTCGACGTCTTCGACATCGCCGGCCCGAAGAAGCGGCGGTTGAAGAACACGCTTCACCAGTGGCGGGTGGCCGCGCACGACGAGCAGCACCGCGCCGACCTGATCCGTGACTACTACGAACTACTCGACGTGCTCGAGGTGCGTGACTGGGACCTCAACGATCCAATGCAGGCCAACCGCCTGGGCACGCTCGCTCGGTTCTCCGAGCTGCTGGCGGACTACGAGTCGGTGCGGCGCCGGTCACGCGTCGACGCCAGCGTGGTGGGCGAACAGGTCGGCGGCCAGGACCGGGGTGTCTGGTACTACAAGAACCTCGGGTTCCACATCCTGAACTACGCGCAAGGCTCGTACGAGGACTTCGACGGCGAGGCCGACGCCCTGTTCGATGCCGTCGACTTGACCACCGTCCACCGGGCCAAGGGCCTCGAGTGGCCCGTGGTGTTCGTACCGTCGCTCACCACCGGGCGGTTTCCTTCGACGAAGGCGGGACGGCCGCAGGATTGGCCCCTCCCCCGCACCCTCTTCAACGCCGCCCGCTACGAAGGCGGCGACGCCGAAGAGCGCCGGCTGTTCTATGTGGCACTCACCCGGGCCCGCGACTGGGTGTCGCTGTCCCGCCATGACCACGTCACCACCCAGGCCACCGGGCCAAGCCCCTACTGGCAGGAGGTCGTCGCCGAAGCCGGCGAGACCGACGCCGACGATCTCACCCCGCCGATCATCGAGGCCCGCTCCGGCGGCTCGGCAGACGTGCTCGAAGTCACCTTCAGCGAGATCGCGTCCTTCCTCGACTGCGCAATGGCCTATCGCCTGCGCAACCTCTTCGGCTTTCAGCCTCGCCTGGCCCCCGAGCTCGGCTACGGCAAGGCCGTGCACCACGTGCTGCGCATGGTCGCCGAGCAGACGAAGGCGTCCGGCGACGTCCCTTCCGCGGCAGAACTCGACCAGCTTCTCGATTCGAACTTCTTCCTGCCCGCAGCGAACAAGCCCGCCCACCGCCAGCTGAAGGAGGCGGCCCGCCGCCTCGTAACCAGCTACGCCACCGACCATCCCGCCGATCTGCATCGGGTCTGGGAGACCGAGCGACCCTTCGAGCTGCATCTCGACGGCATCACCGTCTCGGGCCGGGCCGACGTGATCCTCGACAAGGAGGGCGGCGTGCCCACGGCCCTGGCCATCGTCGACTACAAGACCTCGACCAGCGTCGATGCCGACCACGACCTGCAGATCCAGGTGTACACCGACGCCGGCCTGCGCGAGGGCCTGGACATGCGAGGCGCCTACGTCCACGACCTGAAGGCCGGTGAGCGCACCCCGGTTGATGTCACGCCGGCGGCGGTCGCCGGCGCGGAGACCGTGGTGCTCGAGGCGGCGGAGCGATTGAGGGCGAGGGACTACGCCCCCGACCCCGGCAAGAAGTGCCGCACCTGCGAGGTCCGGACGGTCTGCGGGTCGGCGAAGCGATAGCAGGCTCGTCAGCAGGAACCATGGCCGCAGCAGGCGCGTCGGCGGGATGCCTGTCAGAGGGCCCGCATACGGTTTCCTTATGACTGAGTCCAACGAGTCGGCTGACGCCAGGGCCGCCCACAAGCGCCTGCCGCGATCTCTCTACGTGGAGCGAATCACCATCCGCAACTTCCGCGGGATCGACGACCTCACCGTCACGTTCGAACCCGGGCTCACGGTGCTGGTGGGCCGGAACAACAGCGGCAAGACCCGTGTGCTGCGCGCCCTGGCGGTGGCGCTCGGGGGCCGACCTGCCGAACTCGACGACCTGACGGTCGGCGCCACCGGCAACGCCGAGATCGACCTGGTCGTGGCCCCCTGGCCACCGCCCGCCAGTCCGAGCGACGAGGATCTCTTTGCCGACGACCTCGTACAGCGGCTGGTGCCGGCTGCGATCCAGGAGGCGCCCGAACGCCAGAGGTTTGCGTGGCGGACGACGATCAAGCCCTCACGAGAGGGCTTCGGCGCCGTAGGCACCTTCCTGGTCTTGCAGTTCTCGCCCACGGAGGACTGGTACCTACGCGAGCGCGCTGCAGCGCTATCCCACGCGCAACGGACCGTGCTCGACGCGATGCTCATCGACACTCGGCGCGACCTCGCGGAGGAGCTGACCACACGCGGGTCGGGCATTCGGAAGGTCCTGAGCGACCTCGAGATCGAGGACGACGAACGCGAGGCGCTCGAGACGAAGTTGGGGAATCTGGGCGATGAGATCGTGGCGTCGAGCGCTGCCCTGAGCGCCGTGACAACCTCGTTGGCTGACGCCGAGCAGCGTGTCGGCGGACTCGGCCGCCCCGTGGTCAATCCCCTGCCTCCCCGCCTGGAGGAGCTCGCTCGTTCGGTGTCCATCGACCTCGACACCGGCTCGGGGGCCTTGCCGATGCGCCTGCACGGCTCCGGGCCGCGTGGCCTCGCTTCGCTCCAGGTGCAGCGGGTCCTCTACGAACGGCGTCTCGGCGTCGACGGGCCGGCCCGCCACCCCCACCCCGTCAGCTTGGTCGAGGAGCCCGAGGCACACCTGCACCCGCAGCTGCAGTTCGAGTTGCCAGCGCTGCTCGAAGCACTCCCCGGTCAGGTGGTTGCCAGCACCCACTCGTCCCATCTGGTGACGGCGGTGGATCCGGCGTGCCTTCGCTTACTTCGCGACGACGATGGTCACGTTTCGATTCGCGACATCAAGCCGGCCGATGACGACGACAGTACGAGCGACCGTGCCCGAAAGCCGACGCTCCACCGCGTGGAGATGGAGACGATGAAGCGCTTCATCGAGCGGCCGTTCGGTGAGTTGCTGTTCGCCAGCGGGGTGGTCATCGGCGACGGTGCGACCGAGCGAGCGTTCCTTCCTCCGCTGTTGCGCCACGCCCTTGGTGGCCGGCGCCCCGGCGTCTGCGTGGTCGACCCCAGCAGCATGAAGCAGCCCATGGCCGGCATCGTGGTGAAGTTCGCCAAGCTGGTCGAGATGCCGTGGTACCTGTTCGCGGACGGCGACGAAGACGGCCGCGAGGCGGTGGCTGCGATCCTGAAGCCGGGCGACGTCGAAGCCGACCGCGTCGCCTGGGTGACCGGGCCCAATGGCGCTGACGCCACAGAGTCGATGATGTGGGAGTTCGACGAAGCCGTCTGCACCGCGGCCTGCGAGATCATGCGGCGCGGTGAGGTTGACCGTGTCGGGTGCCTGAAGGCCATGACCGACCTGAAGGGGTCGATCGGGACGGTCTTGGCCGGCGTACTGATCGAGTCCTACCCAGATCCCGCGGGTTGGCCCGACCCGCTCCGTACACTCGTCGAGCAGGTGGACTCGGGCCGCTGACCCCTCGGAGCACCATGGCGACACTGACGGAGATCACGCTGAGCGCCGAGCAGGAAGCCGCGGTCCGCTCGGACGCACCAGCCATCCTGGTCACCGCCAGCGCGGGAAGCGGCAAGACCGAGGTCGTCGCCAAGCGGGTCGAGCGGCTACTCGGCCTGGACCCAGACGGATTCTCGAAGGTCCTGGCCCTCTCCTACACGGTCAAAGCCGCCAACGAGCTCCGAGAACGATTCGACGGCCGGCTGGGTTCGGTGGCCAAGCGGGTCGACACCGAAACGGTTCACGGCTTCGCCGACGGTCTGTTGCGCGAGAGCGGCTCGTGGATCGGCCTGCCGACCGAGCCCGAGATCCTCACGCGGATCGAGGATCGCGTCGAGCTGCTGACCCGATGGCTCGACGAGCAGGGACAGGCGCCGCCGAGCGATCCCGCCGGCATTCTCGGCGTCATCGACCTGGCCCGGGCACGATGTGACGATTCGGCTCCCTACCTCGACCAGTGGCGGGCGGCCCTCGATGCGTCGCAGGCGCTCGACTTCGGCGCGATGCTCGAGCGGGCAACCGAACTGGTTCAACGGCCGACCACGCGCCGACAGCTGGGCACGCTGTACCACCACGTCATCGTGGACGAGGCGCAGAACCTCACAGCAGCGCAGTACGGCCTGCTTCGAGCGGTCCTCGGTGGTCCGCCGATATCCAACACACAGGCCATGTTCATCGGCGATGACAAGCAGTCCATCGTCGATTTCTCGGGCGGAGACCACCGTCTCATGGCCCTGTTTGCCCACGAGTACGACGCGCAGCGGTACCGGCTGACCAAGAACTACCGGTCAGCCGCCGAGATCGTGAGGCTGGGTGACCGCGTGGCCGATCGGCTCGGTCACCAGGCAGGCACGAGCGAGGTGACCTACCCCGCCCCGGGGGCTATCGCTGTGAAAGAGCTTGCGGACGAGGGCGCCGAGGGAGCGTTCGTGGCCGGGTGGGTACAGAAACTGCTCGACGAGGGGTTGAGCACCGGGGTGGTCGTCGAGGGTGAGTCGACGGCGATGCGCCCCGAACACGTGGCGGTACTCGGAAGATCGGCGGCGGCAATCCGCGCGACGGAGCGCGCTTTGGAGGCCCGAGGTATCGAGACGGCAACGTCGGTGGCGTTGGAGGACTGGCTGACCACGTTCGCCGGTGACATCGCGCTCGAGCTGATCGCCATGCGCTCCGCGGACCACCGCTCTACCCAGTGGCAGCTTGCCCGCCTGCTCGATCTCGAAGACTCCGACGTCCAGTCGATCGAACAGATCCAGACGGTGCTGGAGAACCACGTCGATCCGCAAGTCACGGCTCTCGCTCCGCTCTGTGAAACGGGCGATCCAGCCGCTTTCGTCGGTGCACTCGACGAGGTCGACCTCCACGACGAGAACTGGCGCGGCGACTGCCTCCAGATCACCGACGCGTGGCACAGGTTCACCCTCCGCACCGACCAGGCCGCCCAGAACTGGGCGAACTTCCGCACGTTCCTGACCCGCATGCAGCGCGGCAACGATCTCAGCGCCGGCGTGCGCTGTCTGACGGTTCACAAGTCCCAGGGACGGGAGTACCGGGCCGTGGCCATCGTGGGCATGAACGAAGGCCAGTTCCCCGACTTCCGTGCTGAGACCGACGATGAGCAGGTGGCCGAACTGCGTGCGTTCTACGTCGCCGTCACCCGGCCGACCCGGACCCTCCTGTTGACCAGGTCGAAGAGCCGCCAAACCCGCATCGGCCGCCGCCTGACAGAACCGTCGCCATTCCTCGACTTCCTCAGGGTTGACGCATGACAGCCAGGGCTGCGGCCCGGCGGGGCGCACTCATTCGTACGCGCGCCGCTCACGCTGCTCGCCCGTAGCGCGGAGGCGGCGAACTGGCCTGAGCACCTTCTCCGGTACCGCCAAGGGTCCCAACCTGGTGAAGTCCTGGTGCGGCTTCCAGTCAAAGATCCGAGAGGTGAGATCGCTGCTCTCGAAGAGTTCAACGCGAGCGGAGAACACCTCGACGAAGCGCTCCAACTCGAGGCGCTCAGCCTCGTCGAGATCTCGGTCCGCGAGGACCACGCTCACTTCCTCGCTTGCCGATCGGTAGAACTGGCTCACCCTCTGCGCGGCACTGCGGAACTCGCCGTTCTCGACGGTGGCGAGCAAGGACCACCAGTCCGTCGCTGTCCACAGCTGGTCGGTGACCAACCCAAGTAGCGGCTCGAACAGGTCTGCCCCCAGCCTCGCCTCGACCTGCGCGAGGAGGATGTCGCCGGCGACCGCTGGTTCACCGTCGAATCGACGGAGGAACGACGCCTCGTCGTACAGAGAAGCGAGCTCGAGCTGACGTGGGTCCACCTCGCGCCGAAGCCACCTGGGTGCGCGGCGCCGGAACGGCGACTCAAGTCGTTCGAGTTTGCCGAACGTCACGTCCAGAACAGCATCGACACTCCTATCGACTTCATCGTTCTCTGATGGCACAACCTCCTCGCCTACCGATGGTGCGCGAAACAGACGCAGTTCGACGATTCGGAAGGCGACCTCACGCTGCCGATCCTCGTCCATCAGTGCGTACACGAGCGGGATCACGTGGTCACCCCCAACCAGATCTCGTCAGCAAGCTGGGGCGGACCGTCGTCGAACATGAGCAACTGAAAGCGCTCGGTCGGGTACCAGCCTTTCTCGCACCAGATCTCCGCGTTGCGACGAAGAGAGCGGAGACTCGCCTTGGCCAGCAGAAGCGTCCGATCTACCACCCACGGATCGGCAATGGTCTGAGCGGCCCGCGCATCGAGCAGCTCGTCGCACCTTGCAGCGAGAACTCCGACCTCGTCGGGGTACGTTCTCACCCTGCTCCAGCCGTCGTGGGGGTGGACAGTCCGTTCGGGGACCAGGAGCGCCAGGCCGGTCGGGTCGTCGACTCGAATCCAGGCCCTTCGGTCGCCCGGCTTCGGCGCATCACTGACCTTCCGATGAATCGCCCTGACGGCAGTCGGACTCGCCGCGACCAGGCCTCCGACGACGAGAGGTGTGCCGACTGCGACTGCAGCGCCGCCGACGATGAAGACTTCCGCCGCCTTCGTGGCAACATCAGCCAGCTGGTCCACCGCGGCGTCCTCGAATCTCCTGCCGAACCACCGCCTCAGGTCCTTCCACCGAGACTCGGCCGGGTTCAGGTCGGCCAGCGCTGGGCGCCCCCCGGCCGTCTCGAAAACGCCCAGACCACCGGACGGCGCCTTCACCGCCATCGGCTTCACGTCAGGCCGTTTGGCCGTCTTCGTGCTGGCTTCGTCGACCTTCGCCACGACTCGTGTGCCGGGCCAACCCGCCATTCCGATCGACGGCGAGATCAGGTTTGGCGCAAACTTCAGATCGTGCTTCCTGCTGCTCACGCTCCCAAACCCGAGCGAAGTGAGCAGTGACGTCGGCATCGTCGCCCAAGCCCGCGATCCGAGGCGCATGTGCGAGGCGAACCCCGTCTGGCCCTCAAGTGGGACCACCTCGTCGGCCACGATGTACCCCTAGCCCCAGTGCTCGTCTTGGTACTGGACCATGTCGTCGCCGTGGAGCTGGCGGGTCTGATTGCCGGTGCGGACCCAGAACTCGGAGATGTCCGCGCCCGAACCCTTGATCGGCTTGCAGAACACGGGCTTGCCGGACACTGCGACCGACACCTGGCAGATGGGGGTGCCGTCCACTGCGGGGAATCCGATGCGGACGGTGGCGGCGGTCGGAACCGACAGGTTCACCTCGAGCACCTGCCGAAGCATCAGCTCGTAGCCGTCCAGGTCCGGCTTCGAGCCCAGCGTCTTCAGATCGTCGTCCAGGCCGAGCACGTTTCCGTCGTCGTCCACCCCGATGAGCAGCGTGCCCCCCTCGGCGTTGAGGAATCCGCACACCGTCTTGATCACCATGCCCTCGAGCTTGGGGTCGGCCATGTTGGCGAGTGCGTTCCATCGGGCCGTTGACTTGAACTCGATGGTCTGCGACTCACCTGCCTGGATGATGTCCTCGACCGTGGCGTCGTGTTGGACGTCGGAGGGCCCCCACAGCGTGGAGAAGCCCTCTCGTACGATCCTGGCGATGAGTAGCCGCCGGCGCTCGAGGAAGGTGGCGTAGTCGAGTTGCTCCCATCCGACCGGTAGTGCATGGAAGTGCTGTTGGCGCTTCAGCCGCTCCGGTTGCACCGACGCCGCCATGGTGGGCCAGTAGTCCCCCGGCGCATCACCGCTGATGTCGCTGTTCTCCTTCCAGTCGAGGAGCGCCATGTTGGCGATGGCGTTGACCTGCCTGGTGGCCTTGATGCCGAGCGAGCCCAGGTACTTCCGCGGGAACAGATGGTGACGCTCGATGGACCGTGGTGCGGTGATGGCCGGATCGAGCAGATCGCGGACGTGCACGTCACTGAAGAGCGCCTCGGCGTCGAGCAGATGCAACGACGCGAGGTAGGCGAACAGCGCCGGCGACCGAGAGGACGATGTGTCCAGCCGGTTGGGCAGGCTGATCTCCCAGTAGTCGTTGGTGAAGTTGGCGGTGACGATGCGGTCGAGTTCGGCCATGAAGGCGTCGCCGTCGCCGTCGGGAAGGTCCGCTACCCGGCCGAGGTCCGCCTCGAGTTGCGATTCGGGGGACGACGTGTAGCGGCCGGTCGTCTGGGCCATGAAGAACCAACGTCCGATCACCGGCCGCAGCGCCTTGAGGTCGAGGCGGAACTGGTACTTGCCGATCAACCACATCGCGTAGCTGTAGAGCAGGGCGTTGTCCGAGCTGATCATCTTGCGGCTGCGGAACCCGGCCCCCTGCAGGCACTTCAGGTACTCATGCCAGTTGGTCAGGTCGAGCACCTTGTCCTGCGCAGTGGCCAGCACCCCGAACTGCTCGTCCCGCCGCTGGACGCTGACGTCGCCGGTCTCGAGATCCTTGCCTCGCAGGATGCTGTACACGTGATGCAGCCGCGCCCGGCGGAACCCGAGGGCGATCGCCACCCGCAGCAGCTGGTCCGGACTGGGTTCGATGAACGGGTTCTTCGGGCTGGTCCCGGTGATCGCTGGGTCGATGGCGGCTCGGCTGAACTCCTCGAGCAGTCGCCGCCCCTTCTCCCAGTGGACGGACATGAGGGTGAGGATGAAGTCGGCCTGGTTGAGCTGCACACCCTCGGAGTTGATGCGGACGAAGATCTCGGCAACCTGTTCCTCGTCGGCTCCGGCGTTCAGCTCCACCACCTGGAAGCGGAAGTCACGCAGGTCGCGTACGCGATCGATGCGCTCTTCCAGCAGATCCTGGTGTGCATCGGCGAGGTCGCCCTCCCGCGACTCCTCCAACCCGGCGAGGAACCCCCGGACCGTGCTCTTGTAGCCGGAGGACCAGAGCGCAGTGATGTCGGGGATGAACTCGGGGTCGCGTTCGATGGCAGCGTCGGTGACCTCGAACGTCTCGTCCTCGGGCCGGAAGGCGATGCGGATGCGCTTCTGGTCGAAGCGCGTGGTGAGGATCAGCCCACCGGTCAGGACGGCGTAGAGCGAGGTCAGACGCTGCTGACCGTCGACGATGAGCAACTGAGGCGCCTTCTCGGACTCGTCCATGCCGATCTGGCGGGTGCCGACCTCGGCCCCCGTCTCCCACAGCATGAGGGTGCCGATGGGGTAGCCCCGGTACATCGAGTCGAACAAGTCGCGGGTCTTCGCCGACGACCACACGAACGGACGCTGGATGTCGGGAAGCGCGATGCGCCCGATCTTGATGTCCTCGATCAGGTGGATCAGCGAGTAGCCGGTGTCACGGTACAGCGTGGGCATGACGTCCTCTCATGATGGGTTCGAGTCCAGGTACATCCACTTTGGTGGCGCCGATATCCGAAAGACGGCGACAGTCACGAGCGCCTCGATGACGCGATTGCCCGATCGACCGCCGCGACGATCTTGACTCCCCTGCGCTTGAACCCGAGGGCTTGCACGACTTCGTTGCGCAGTTCGTCGGTGGTGCGCAACAGGCCGTCGGACTCGACCCACCGCACGATCTGGACGAGCGTGGCGGCCCGGTAGGCGTCGATGGGCGCCCCGGGGGAGATCCGCGGTCGCAGTTTGGGATCTCTGGTCGGAGGAGGTGGGGACTTCGCCGTGGCGGTCGGCGGAGGCGGCGCAGGCGCGGCGGTCGGACGAGGAGTTACCGGCGCCGTCGGCTCTTGCGTGAGAGCGGCCTGGTAGACGGCGAGAAGGCGTGCCATCTCGGCCTCGCGATCCGAGAACCAGTCGGTCGACCAGATCCGGTGGAACCGCCACCCGAGTCGTTCCAGGTGCTCCTGGCGCAGTCGGTCCCGGTCCCGGGCTGTCGGATGGGAGTGGTAGCTGGCGCCGTCGCACTCAACCGCAAGGGCGAACCGGCCCGGGTGGTCCGGATGGCAGACGGCGAAATCGATGCGATACCCCGACGCACCGAACTGCGGCACGACTTGGAGCCCTGCCGCTTCGAGTGCGTCACGCACACCGATCTCGAACGGGTTCAGCTCGGGGATCGCCGTAGCCGCGCTGCCCAGGTCGGTGCCCCCGGACGCGACGTAGCCGAGGTACGAACGGAGGAGGCCGGCTCCTTCGCTGGCCGACCTGGCGGGATCGATGTCCTCGGCGCCGAAGCTAGACACCACGATCAGCTTCTTCTTGGCCCGGGTGACGGCGACGTTGAGACGGCGTTCACCGCCGAGCTGATTAAGAGGACCGAAGTTGTGCCGAAGGCGACCATCGGCGAGGCGGCTGCCGTAGCCGGTCGCGAGCAGGATCACGTCCCGCTCGTCTCCCTGGACCCGCTCGAGGTTCTTGACGAAGAAGGGCTCGTCGAAATCGAGGCCCTCGAAGAACCGCTCGTGGGTCGGGTCGCTCAGGCGGCGGGCCCGAAGGGCATCGCTGATCCGGTTGGCGTGCTGGATGCCGAGGGCGATCACGCCGAGGCTGATCTCCGGCGAGTTGCGGGCATGGTCGAACACGAGATCGGCGACCGTCTCGACCTCGGCGCCGACGCTGTCCGCCGTCTTCAATCCCGAGGGCGGTGCCGGCACTCGACGATGCTCGACCCCCGTCTTGCCCCCCGACCCCGGGAAAGACGTCAGCGAGTGGTTGTAGATGTAGGCATTGGAGAACGCGATGAGGGCTTCGTCCTGGCTGCGGTAGTGCCACGTCAACATGCGGTCCGAGACGAAGCTCCCCAAGACATCCAGGACGGATTCGAAGCCGCCGGTGCCTCCGATGGTCTGCTCGGCGCCCTCGTCGTCCTCGCTCTCGGCCAGCTCGTCCTCGGCGACATCGAAGAACGCTGTCGGCGGGAGTTGGCGGCTGTCCCCGGCGATCACCGCACGCTTCCCCCGCAGCAGGGCAGGGATCGAGTCCGCCGGCGGGACCTGGCTGGCTTCGTCGAACACCACCACGTCGAAGTAAGCGCGATCACCAGGAAGCAGCTGGCTGACCTGGAGGGGGCTCATGACCCAGCACGGCCGTACCGCCGTCATGACGTTCGGGGCACGCTGGAACAACTGGCGCAACGGGATGTGACGTGTCTTCTTGCCCGCCTCGTGGCGCACGAGTTCGGTCTCCTCCACGAACTCGTTCTGGACCGCAACCGCCCGCTCGGCGACGTTGCGCCGGATGCGCGCCGGGTTGGTCTCGAGATGCTCCCGGTCGGTGGCGACGAACTCGTCGACCAACCGGTGGTGGGCGTCGCTCGGTACCGCCAGGCGCCGATCCCGCAGCAGCACGTCATCGCGAATGGACATGAGCAGTGCGAAGTCGAAAGCGGGGCCCGCCAGACGGGAGTCGAAGTCGGCGGCCGTCAGCGCGTTGAGCAGCGGAGTCAGACCAGACGCAGCGAGCTCACCGCGCGCCGCGCGGGCGTCGACGCCTCGACCGACGATCTCCGCCGACGGGCGGTGACGGGACGCCCAAGCCTGGATCTCGTCCAGCGGCACGGTCGTGTGGTCCAGGTAGACGAACGGGAAGGCCGTGTCCAGCACGCCCAACAGCCCTTCCAGGCTCGAGATGCGAGCGTGGGCGTCGGGGTAGACCGCCGGGACATGCGGCGGCGTACGACCACCGGTGGCCGAGAGCCAGCGGGAGCGTTCGGCCACGACCCGCTCCGCCCACATGACGACGTCATCCTTGACGCCGTCCTCGTCGATTGCGTACGAGAGCACGAGCCGGCGAGCGCGTCGGAACTCGCCCGAGACCAACCGACCCAGACCGGTGTGCGAGCGCAGTGCCGCGACCGTGGACGCCAGGTCCTGATCGAACACCGCAGGCTGGAAGCGGGACAGGATCGAGGCCGCCCCGTCGATCATCCCGGTCAACCCTCTGATCTCAGCGATCGTCCTCGGAGCCGCGAATCCCGCGGACGTCGCCATGTCGCCGACCACCCGCAGGGCATCAGTGACCTCACTGCCCGCGAGCCGGTTGACTACCTCGGCCGCCACCTGCGCGTCGTCGACGTTGCGCAGCTCGGCGTGCATCCACGGCTGTTCGGACGACGGCTCGAGGCCGCCAAGGCCGGCCAGGCGGGTGATCGCCTCGCGAGCCGTCGACGCCGAGGGACGATCAAACCGTTTGAGCTGGTCGGCTGTCATTCGGACCGGATGGTGCGCCGAGGGATCGATTGCGTGCAGGTGCTGCTGTACCTGGTTCAGGCTGAGGCCCCAGGGCTGGCGTTCGAGGTGGAGCGCGTCGACGTAGTCGTTGAGGCCTGCCCGGCGGCGCTCCAACCGCTGGTGCAGTTCATCCGCCCGGACCGGGGGCGTCTGGCGGACGGCACTGAGCGTTTCTCGGAGCTGTGTGGCCACGGTTCGCCTGGCCACCGTGCGGCCATGGAGGTCCATGACCAAGTCGCCCAGTCCGCTTTGGTCGAGGCGCTTCACCACCGCCTCGACCGCGGCTCGCTTCTCGGCGACGAACAGCACCCGTTGACCCCGAGCGGCGAGCGTTGCGATGAGGTTCGAGATCGTCTGGCTCTTGCCGGTACCCGGCGGGCCCTGAATCACCAGATCGCCGCCTGCCACCACACTGTTGATGGCGCGGCTCTGGCTGCTGTCGGCGTCGAGCACGAGGTACTCGTCCTTCGGCGGATCGTGGTCCGGGCGCGACAGATCGGCATCGGCACTCCGCTCACGGATCGCAGCGCGTGCACTCGGATCACCCGCGATTGCAGCGACGAGGTCGCTCGTGACCAGGGCCTCGACGTTGGCCTGCAGGTCCTTGACCATCGGCAGCTTGTGGTAGCTGAACGTACCGACCACCACGCTCTCGTCGACGGCGAAGCCACGGGCCTTCGAGCCGGCCTTGGCCATTCGATCGAGGATGACGTCGTGATCCATCAGCGTCGCCGCTTCGAGCGCGCTGCCCAGGACCTCGTCGGCGTCGACCCGGCAACCGAGGTCGGATTCGAGCTTGTGCAGCAGGGTCGGGTTGAGCTCGACCTCGCCGGTCAGCTGGAGCTCCCAGTCCTGTCCGGCCGTTCCCTTCGGCCGCAGTTCGATCGGTTGGAGCAGCACGGGCGACGCCGGCGTAGCCGCCGACTTCTGCTCGTCCCATCGCGCCAGGCCCACCGCGATGTACAGCGTGGCCAGCCCGCGCTCTTCGAGCAGTTCCTTGGCCTTGCCGGCGATGGTCCGGCACCTGGCGGCTGCGTCCTTGAGCTTGTCGGGATCTCGCACCAGGTTGCGCAACTGCACCTTGTCGCCCGCGAGGAGGGCGTCGACGGCCACTTGTTCCGGAAGCAAGGTCGAACCCACGCCGAGATCGAGCGTCCCCCGCCGCGACGGGCGGAAGTAGAGGAGCCGGTTCCGGCCACTCAGGTCGACGAGCGCCTTGACCCACCCCTCGACCGATTTCGAGACGGTGGCTGCTCTAGCGCCACCCACCGAATCGGTGGGGGCGGCGGCCGGCGCCGGTGCCGTCGGACCTTCAGTGGGCACGGTGGTCGGAGGCGCGGCTGCGCCTGGCGCGGCGGTCGGCGGGTACCACCGCCCATCGCTGGCCAGCCACCATCCTGGCCCCTGCGCGGTGTCCGACATCAGCCTGTCCTACTCGACGACATCGATCTCTGCCTTCCACCAGTCGCTCACCTGGCAATCGAGAAAGAAGTCACCGGTCTCACTGAAATGGCTGAACCCCTCGCGCAAACCAGCGCCCCCGATCGTGCCGAGATCCCACACCCCGTCGGACTTCGCAACCCGGATGAACGGGCACAGTTCGTTTGGGCCGCAGGACCAGGAAAGGCGCCAGGTCCGCGCTGTCGGGGGGATGGTGAACGACCGGCTACGACCCCACCCGACACCTTCCAACGTCTGCGAAGACGCTTCCTTGGATCGCGAAGCCGCCGGAGGCGTCCTCACTCCGGACGACTCACCGGGCGCCCCTGGGAGATCAGCTCGGCATATCCCACACCGGCCGCTGCCACCTCGGGGGACACGGTTCTTCTTCCCGCAGGCGGGACAGCGGACGATTCCCTCCTGAAGATCTCTTGCAGGTGAGGGGGGTGGTGGTGGCGCCGAAGGAGGAGGGGCCGACGGAGACGACGCCCACGGCGCGTCACGGGTGATCTCGTCGAGGAGGCCCCGAGTGGTGTGATCAATGCAGAGTGGGCCGCCCAACGGCGTGCGGCGAGCGCGGCACGGACGACCCCGTTGGGTCACTGCGGCGCAGCAGCCCGGCTCGGCTCGGCGCACTGCGGCCTCGCGCTGGTCCTCGGTGGCGTGATCCCAGCACATGTCTGCGCCAATGAGGCAGTTCGAGTGACATGAGCTCCACCGACCCGCGTTGTTCCCCTGACACGCCCAGCCCTGTCTTGGCACGTCCGCTCGCCCATCGCGAGGCCCGCCGCCGTGCACCCAGCACCGATCAGAGCCCTTGCTAGCAAGGTTGCCACAAGGCATTCCATCTCGATTCCTGCCTTTGCAGAAGAAGGTACGCGTATAGCGCCGCAGGATGCGCTCGATGTCATCGTCGCTCTGACTGTGGTGCATCGTGCAACGTTCGGACCCGGTCATGGGGGGTTTCGTGCAGAGCGAGCCGTCGGACTGCACGCCCGTGCACCTCGGCGTGGTCGATCCGGTGCTGGCACCCCGCTGCTCGGACTGGCGCGGCCCGGTCGCCTGCTCCTGCTCCTGTCGAGGGTGGCGGGCGAGGTAGGCGCGGATGTACACCGAGCGGCAGGTCGGCTCGTTCAGGATCTCCCAGGCGTACTGCGCGTCGATGAACGCCTCGTGCTCGCCACCGCGATCGGGGTGGTTCACGAAGGTCGCCACCCGCCAGGCCGCCTTCACCTCGGCTTCGCCGGCGTTCCACGGAACGCCGAGCACGGCGAACAGGTCGCGGTCTTGATCCGCTCGAGGGTCGTAGTCGGCGACACGCACGGCTGTCAGACGTCGAAGACTTGGAGGACTTCGTCGCCGTAGTCGTTGATCACCTTGACGGCGATCTTGCCGGTCTCGGGGGTGGGGAAGGGGCGGGAGACCGTGCGGTAGAGGCTGGCCCAGGCGTCTTCGTCGATCTCGGCCTTCAGGTCTCGCTTCAGCTTTTTATACGGATCCTGACCGCCGGTGAAGTATGCGTGGCGAACGAAGAAGCTCTCTTCGTTGTAGTCCGTGTCGATCATCCACAGAGCTATGCGGTCTGTGTCGCGACTACGAACCTCGCCGGTGGTGGGGTCGTAGACGTCGACGCCGTGGAGCTCGACCTCGAGTTCGCGTTCCTCACCGTCAGCGGCGGGGCGGATCTCGATGTCGGGCTCGCCGAAGACGGTGAAGAGGTTGCCGGCGCCGGTCTTCTTCAGCTCCTCGCCCATCACCAGGTCGGAGTTCATGCGCACCAGCAGCACCGGCACCCGGCCCAGCTTGCGCTCGGCGGCGACGCTGGCGAAGTCGTCGTCGGTGACCTCGGCGCCTTCGATGTCGGTGCCGAGCACGTTGGGGTCGAAGGCGAAGCCGAGCACGCACAGCAGGTCGATGTCGCCAGCCTTGATGGCTTCGCGCGCAGCGGTCTTGATCCACTGGCCATTGACCGTGCCGTACTGCGGGCCCAGCGAGATGCCCACTCGGCTCGGGGTGCCCTCAACGTCCTCTTCGCGGGCCTGGCGGTTGCCGACGGCGTGGATGGCGGCGCCGGCGTAGGGCTCGAGGGTCTCGAGCTCGATGCGCTCGTGCCGGCGGCCGTTCTGGATGCCCGCCTTGGCCAAGTTGTCCAGCACGGTTTGGTGGAAGTCGGCACCGGTCGGGTCCTCGTCGGCCGCCTTCTCGGACTCAGGCTGGTTCGGGTCGCCTTCGGGGCCGCCGGCAAAGGCCAGCGAACGATGCGGCGACAGGCTCTCGACCGTGAACGGCCCCGTCACCCGCACCTTGTGCTTCGACACGTAGGGCTTGTCGTAGAGCAGCTCGAAGTCGGCGTGACGCTTGATTGCCCGGTCGATCTCCTCTCGGCTCATCCCCTCTTTGATGTCGGGGTTGTTGGCGATGGACTTCAGGGTGATGTGCTGCACCCGCTCGTACACGAACCCGTGGCGGATGTCGTCCGCGGGCGATGCGTCCGGCAGGCGCTGCCCGGTGAGGTCCTCCTCCTTCTTGCGCCCCTCCGCCGAGTCGGCCAAGAGGTAGTAGGGGAACCGCGCCCCCATCAGACGCTGCCGGGCGAGGGCAAGGGCGACCCGAGAAGTGTCGATGGTGATCCACCGCCGGCCCCACTGCTCGGCGACGTACGCCGTCGTCCCCGACCCGCAGGTGGGATCGATGACGAGGTCACCCGGATCCGTGCACATCAGCATGCACCGCTCGATGACCTTCGTGTTCGTCTGCACGACGAACACCTTGTCGTCGGTGAAGTTGCCGGTTCCTGTGTCAGTCCAGAAGTTCGTCCGCGCCTGATACGGGAAGTCATCGATGTGGCGTCGATACTGAATGCTGTTCTTCGCAGTGTGGATACGACCGGCCTCAGCCAACCGCTGCATCCCGACGGGGAAGTTCGCCTTCCAGTGCGACGCAGACCCAGGACGGTAGGTCTTCCCTCCGTGCGTAAACGGCTGTGGCTCCGACGACGCCCCTTGGGACTGCAGATCACCTGGCTTGTAAACCACGGCTCCAGCAGGGATCAATGATGGGTCCGCGGTCTCAGGCTTCGAGATGCTCCTTTGCCCTCCGTCGGGCAACCACAGCCAGCGATAACCCTGGCGTTCGGTCGCAGGCGCCCATAGGGTGCGCGCCTTCAACCTCTCCGCGCTCTTGCCAAACCAGAGCAGGTAATCGCCGGCGCGCCCGAGCGCCGACGCCTCGGTGAATCCGCTGGTAGTCACAAACGAGATCAAGCTGACGAAGTTCTCGCTGCCGAAGACCTCATCCATCGCGCTTCGAACTAGGTGGACGTTCTCCTCGCCGATCTGGACGAAGCAGCTTCCACTATCGGTCAGCAGGTCCCTTGCCGCCAGCATTCGGTCCCGCAGATAGGTCAGGTACGAGTTGATACCGAGTTCCCAAGTGTCCCGGAATGCCTTGATCTGCTCGACCTCACGGCTTGCGTCGGTGACCTTGCCGTCCTTGACTTCGCGTTTCCGGGCGCTGACCTGCCAGTTGCTGCCGAACCGGATGCCGTACGGCGGGTCCAGATAGATCATCTGGACCTTCCCGCGTAGGCGCTCGCGCTCGGCCAGGCTGGCCATGACGTTGAGCGAGTCGCCCAGGATCATGCGGTTCGACCAGTTGGCGTCGTGGCGGTAGTGCTCGAGCGCGTCGAGCTCTTCCAACCCGTCGAAGGTCTCGAACAGCGTCATCTCGGGCTCGGGTTGGCCGGCCTTGGCGGTGCGGCGCAGGTTCTCGACCAGGACGCGGGGATCGATCTTCTCCTGGATGTAGAGCGGCGGAGCGTCACCCTCCAGCACTTCGGCCTCTTCGTCCTTGCCCTTCCAGACCAGCTGGGGGTCGAGGCTGTGGTCGCGCTCCCAGCGCACCGTCACGGCCTGCTCGATCTCGGGAGCGACGAAGTCCTGGGCGTCGGCGGTGGGGATGTTCGTGCGCTTGTCGGGGTGGATGGTGGCCTCGACCGGCTTCGGGCCCGACGGTGTCTTGCGGGGTGGCAACGGGTGCTCCTCAGGTGGGTGCGCCGGCGAGCGGCGAACCGGTAGCGGCAACGGCGGCGAGATGGTCGAGGGCGTCGTCGATCTGCGACTCGGCCACGTCCATGTTCTTGACCTCGAGGTAGGACCAGCGGCCGTAGCCGCCGTGGTTGTTGACCGCCACGCACCACTGGTCGCGGGCGGTCTCGGCCTTCGCTTCGGTGGGTCCGGCCGACTTCCGACTGCCCGACACCTCGATGATCAGGGTGCGGTGCTCGCCCTCGTCGTCGGGGTGCAGCAGGGCCAGGAAGTCGGGCTTGTACTGGTGGCTGCGGCCCTCGTACACGTAGGGGATGGTGAACTCGAGGCCGTCGTTCTTCACGAACGACTTCACCGCGGGGTGGCGCTCGAGGATGCCGGCCACCTTCTCCTCCCAGGTGTTGCCCTTGATGCCGTCGAGCACGACGTGGCTCACCTGGCTCTTGGTGGCCGGGATGGCGGCCTTGCGGCTGAGGAAGTAGACGCCGTCGGTCGAGCCCTCGGGGTCGAAGCGGCGGAACCGGGGCATCAGCACCTCGCTGCGGTTGCCCTCCTGGCTGAGCAGCACGCCGAACAGCTTCTCGGCGGCGGCGTGCAGGTGCTGGGCGGGCAGCAGCAGACCGACGAAGGCGTCGTCACCGAACGTGACGCACTCGTCGAGCCACCGGCGGCTCAGCTCGACCAGGCGGGGGAACAGCCAGGGCCGGCGATCGGCTTCGTGGGCCTCATAGAAACGATCGATCAGCAGCGCGGCCAGGCGGTAGGCCACCTTCTGGGGGCGGGCATTGCGGATCTCCTCCAGGTCGATGTCCTCAACCTCGCCCGCGATGCCGGACGTCTCCACCCACACGGCCAGCTCGTTGCGGGTGACGTGAAACTGGGCGTCGGGGCCGAAGTCCTCGAAGTGCCACTCGTCGGGCATCTCGATGCGGTAGCCCTCGAGCTTGGGGAAGCGGATCTCGAGGTCCTCACGGCCGGGCACGGCGTGGACCTCGATCGGCGGGCGCCCCGGCGGCGGGGTCTTGCTGGGCCGATCGGACGGGATGAAGGCGAAGGGCACGCCGTAGACGTCGGCGTACTCGGGCTCGAAGCGGTCGTCGTCGTTGGGGGCGTACGAGCGGCGCCGCAGTCCCCGGCCGACCACCTGCTCGCACAGCAGCTGCGAGCGGAAGGCCCGGATGCCCAGGATGTGGCTGACTGTGTTGGCGTCCCAGCCCTCAGTGAGCATGCTGACCGACACCACGCAGCGGACCTGCTCGCCGAGCATCCCCTTCTTGCCCACGGTGTTCATCACCTCGCGCAGCAGGTCCTCGTCGGTGATCTTCTCGACGTCAGCACCCGGGTTACGGCGGCGGTACTCGGCCTTGAAGGCCTCGACCTCGTGCGCGGCCGCCTTCTTGAAGTCGTCCTTGAAGGTCTCGCCCGACTCGATGGCGGCCGAGTCGATGAGGATGGTGCGGGGCCGGGGCAGCCACTGGCCGTCGACCACGTTGGTCAGCAGGTCGAGCTTGCCCGGGCGCAGCACCTCGTCGCCGTCGGGGCGCTCGACCTCGGCGCCGGCGATCCAGTCGTAGACCAGCTTCGACACCGTGGTGTTGGGGCAGACCACGATCATCACCGGCGGCGGGTCGCCCTGAGCGCCGAGCGTCCGCTCCCAGTCCTCGAAGCGGTTGCGGTAGCTGCGGTGCAGGCTCTCGAGGGCGCCTTCGAGCACCTTGGGTGGCACCCAGTCGTCGAACTGCCTCGGATCGCCGGGCTTGGGCTTCGGCATCTTCTTGGGCAGGTCGGTGCCGATGTGGTCCCACAGGCGCAGGTAGGTGGGCAGGTCGCCCACGGCGTCGTCGTCCACGGGCACCCGGGGCACCTTGACGATGCCCGACTCGATGGCGTCCATCAACGAGAAGTCGCTGACGGTCCACGGGAAGATGTAGCCCTCGTTGTAGCCCGAGCCCTTCAGGTAGAAGGGGGTGGCCGACAGGTCGTAGATCTCCTTGATGCCGACCGACCGGTCGATGGCCCGGAGGCCCTTGAACCACACCCGGGCGTCGGCGTTGCGGGCCTTGTCCTCGCGGTCGGCCTCGGGATCTTCCTCGCCCTCGGTGAGCACCCGGTCCTGGTAGCAGTGGTGGGCCTCGTCGTTGAACACCACGATCTCGCTGCCGGACTTGTTGCCGCGTCCGCTGAAGTCCCGCAGGACCCGCGAGACCATGTCAGCCTCCGTCTCCTTGAACGGGTCGACGTCCTTGCCGGCGTTGAGGATCTTGCGGGTGTTGCTGGCCACGCCCTTGATCTCAGGCGCGTCCCGCAGAAGGAAGGCGTGATAGTTGGTGATAACGATCTGGGCCTCGTCGAGTGCGCCCCACAGATCGGCGGGGATCAGGTCGCGCTGGCGGTAGTAGTTGTCGGGCGCACTCGGCAGCAGCACCCGCAGGCGATCGCGGATGGTGATGCCCGGGGTGACGACGAGGAATCGCTTCGCGAAGCGGGCGTCGCGAGGGCTGTTGACCTTGTTGATGGTCTGCCAGGCGATGAGCATGGCCATGACGATCGTCTTGCCCGACCCGGTGGCCATCTTGAGGGCGGTGCGGGGCAGGCGCCCGTTGTGCGTGGCGTTCTGCTTGTCGATGCGGGGACGGAAGTCGGTGTGACCCTTCCGGCCCGCCACCTCGGCCAGGAAGATGGCCGTCTCGGCCGCCTCGCGCTGACAGAACAGCATGCGGTCCTCGCGCACGTCGGCCAGCCCGGCCCAGTGCTCGAGCAGCTTGCGGCTGATGGGCGTGACGTCGGGGTAACGGCGGGCCCGCCACAGTTCGACCTCGCGCCGGATGTCGTTGATGAGCGAGTTCTCCTCGCGGCGCTCACCGGTCAGGTCGAAGTCGAGGGTGACCTGCTCGGCCTCCTTCTTCCCCTTCCGGCTGGGCGGGATGGGGATGAACGATTCGCTGAGGCGGCGCCCCGACTTGATCTCGCCCGTGGGCCCCTGCGGCCCGATCACGAAATGCCGATCCGGCGCCACATACGGCGAGTTCAGAATCGGGTTGTCGAGCCCGCTCTCGCTCACTTGCTCTCCCTCGCCGCCGTCACGTGGGGATAGTAGATCCTCGCTGTGACGGCGGCGGCGTGCTGTCCGCCAACGCCGTTAGTAGCCCATGAGGCGTACTCGACGACGCCAAGCCCGGCACCCTTAGATCGCCCAGCCCGGTCGACAGATCTGCCTGTTCACAAGTCGGTCTGGCGCAAGTCAGTTCGACCTCTTGCCGATGCTGTCCTTGCGGTGCCCCGATTAGGCCTCGCAGCCCCGAAGGAACGCCGCCCGTCGGCAGCGCTCACCGCGATAGAACTCCCTGAGGAGATTCTGGAGCGACACTCGCTCGACATGGTTCCAACGCGAACGTCGGCGGGAGAGTTTCAGACGCTTCGTGGGGGCGAGAATCCTGAAGTGCCTAGCGCCCGCGATGCTGGTCTCTGATTTGATGAGCTGAAAGCCGGGAGGCGGAGTGACGGGAATGCGAATCGAGTACCAGCCCAATGGCGTCGTGGGGTACACGTGCGAGGCGTTAGGCGCGGCGGGGATCGCCGTGACGGTCACATCGACCTCGGGCGATGTGCAGGTGGCCGTGGCGCCGGATGACCTACCGCATCGCGCCTTGGTCGCCGCAGTCGAGCGGTTCGCGGAGAACGAGTTCCTGCGACGGCGGACGCGCGACGAGGGCAAGCGTCGGCACCACGGGAAAGAGGCCGCGCACTGGCGCGCTGAGGCGGAATACATCGGAGAACTGGTCGGGAATCTCACGGACGCCGTCCAGGAAGGGTGGTGCTCAGACTGCCTGACGAAATCAGAGCATCGCCGGGCTGCCTCGACGACCAGGTTCAGGACTCGAAGGTTCGTGTGCACCGAGTGTGGATCGCCAACTGGCGAATGTGACGTTCCACGGTGCCGCAACTTCGCCGATCGTGCCGGCGGTTGGCGCGGCGGTAAGCGGGTCTGCGCGGAGCACCGGCACGAGATCGCATCGTTCGAGAAGCTGAGTACGTCCGTCGCCTCTCTGGACGATTACCTGCACTGGCTTGAGTTCAAACGCTTCAACGCACGGAAGTGGTCGACCGTCGGGGCTGCGTCCGTAGCAGGCCTCGCCGTCGTCGGCCCATTGGCCTTCGTGGCCGCGCCAGCGATTGGCGGGGCCATCGGGGCGGCGACGGGGCTGTCTGGGGCGGCCGCCACAAGCCATGGCCTCGCGTTGCTCGGTGGTGGTGCGGTGGCGGCCGGTGGCTACGGCATGCTCGGAGGGACCGTCGTTGTCACCGCCGTGGGGGCTGGCCTCGGAGGCGCCTCCGGCGCAAGCGTTGCGAACGCGTACGTGGGAACGGACAAGTCGTTCGGTTTCGAGAGACTGCGGCATGGAACCGACCTCACCGTGATCTTCGCCAACGGGTTCCTCTCCGAGGGCAAGACCGGGTGGGGCGAGTGGCAACGCCTCGTCGGCGAGCGCTTCCCCGAAGCAACCGTGTACCGGCTGACATGGGGGTCCAAGGAGCTCAAGTCGCTCTCCCGGCTCGCCGGTCAGGCCACTGTCGGCCAGTTGACTGAGAAGGCCGCTCGCCAGGTCGCAACTCAGGCGACGACGAGCGCAACGAAGCTGCTGGGGCCGCTGAGTGCTGCGTTCACGGCCGCGAGCCTTGCCAAGAATCCGTGGCACGTTGCACGGACTCGGGCGACCATGACGGGCATCGTGCTAGCCGACGCGATCGTCCGGGCTGATCTCCGTTCCGTAGTCCTGGTGGGCTTCAGCCTCGGCGCGCGGGTGATGGCGGCTGCCGCCGAATCGCTGGCGACCCGCCAGGACGAGGAGCCCCGAATCCGGTCAGTGCACCTGCTCGGTGCCGCGGTCGGGACCGGAAGGGACTGGCACGCGATCGAGCGAGCCGTCGACGACACCATATGGAACTACTGGTCGACCAACGACAAGGTGCTTCGGTACCTCTATCGCACCGGTGAGGGGGGCCGGAAGGCCGTGGGCTGCGAGGGGATTCCGATCAAGTCGAAGGCAGTCAAGAACGTCAACGTCTCCCGGCAGGTGAAGGCGCATCGAGACCACGTCAAGGTCGTCACCTTGCATTGACTCAGTGACTGCGTGACCGTCGAGCTTCGCCCTCGCAGGCACCTGGCGGCAGATTCGATTCCCGTCCCTGACGGCTGGGAAGCCAACCAGATAGTCCTCGAACGCCTCCTGGCGCTGCGGGCCTGAGGCGGGCTCAGGCCACACTCAACCCGCTGTCATCCCATCGCGTCGAATTCCCTCAGCCGGAAACAACGTGCGAGACCCCCGAAAAATTCGAGAGCAGATGAGACTCCCCCTGGCCGCCCCTGGGGGACCCCCCTCGGGGGCCGGCGGGCTCTCGCTCCCACACGCCGGGCGAACGTAAACCACTGCATCCGCAACACGCTTCGCCCGGTGAGGGGCTGCGGACCCCACGTTCCGCCTTGCTCGCTCGGTGGGGATCTGGCCGGCGTCGCCGCCATGGCGACGGGTCCACTGGCGATATCCCATAGCGCGTCCATCGCGCGTGCGGTGCGATTCGGCCATGTCCGCCCGCATCCGGATTCCCCGGCAGTGCACCGTTCCCGTCCGCCCGAGTTCGCCCGAATCCGGGCCGGCAGCGTTCGGGACGCTGAGGCCGCGGGTTCAAATCCCGCCTTCCCGACCATTCGCCGGCCGGCGCGGCGGCGTCGGCCCGAATTCCTGGCCGACGGTCAGCCGTGCGTCGGCGCCAGGCTCGAGGTGAGCTGGACCGGCCGGCCGGCGGTCACCGCCACCGGGTCGGCCGACGCGAAGTCCGGCCGGTCGTGGCCGAACTCGAAGCGGTGCGCGCCGCTCGGGTCGACGATGGCCAGCTTGTAGCTCCCCGGCTCGAGGCCGGCGATGGTGTACCCGCCCGACGGGTCCGTCACCGCCCCTCCCCGCACGGTGCCGCTCGCCGCGTCGAGTCCCACCACCCACGCACCGCCCACCGCAGCACCGTTGCCCTCCCGGATCACCGACCCGGTGATCGACCCCGTCGGCCCCCCGGGCGCCAACGCCGCGCTCACTGTCACCGGGGCACCCGGGGTGGCGGTCACGAGCGCCGCGCCGGCGTAGTCGCCGAGGCTCCGACCATCGAAGAACTCACCGGTGTGCCGACCGGATGGATCGACCACCTCCACCCGGTACTGACCGGGTGCCACCGGCAGCGAGTAGGTACCGTCCGCGGCCGCCACCACTCCCCCGGCCAGCGCGCCGTCGGTTCCGACCGCAACGATCCAGGCACCGGCCACCGGGGCGCCCGACACCTCGTCGGTGACCGCTCCCCTGATCACCGCGGTGCGCGGCGGAGACGCCGACCGAGGGGCCAGCGTCGGATCGACGTCGGTCACGGATCCGGCGGCCACCGTCACCTGGTCGGCGAGGGTGAAGTCGGTCTGATCCCGGTGGAACTCGAAGGCGCGGGCGATGGTGGGGTCGACGATGGCGAGCCGGTAGCTCCCCGACGGCACCCCGCCCATCGAGTACGCGCCGGACCCGTCCGCCACCGCGCCACCCCGGATCGTGCCCGTCCTCGCGTCCATCGCCACGACCCAGGCGCCACCCACATGGGCTCCGCTGCCGTCCTGGGACACCGATCCCGCGATCGACCCCGTCGGGCCCGCCGGCGCCAAGGCGGCGTGCACGGACGACTGCCCACCCGGAGCGACCGTCACCACGGCCGCATCCCCGAAATCGCCGAGGGGGCGGTCGTCGAAGATCTCGGGGGCGTGGCGGCCGGACGGGTCGAGGAACTCCACCCGGTGCGGGCCGGCGGGGACCCCCAGCGCGTAGCTGCCGTTCTCCCCCGCCACCGCCCCCGACAGGCTGCCGTCGGCGGCGATGGCCAACGCCCACGCACCGGGGAGCGGGGTGCCCGACGGCTGGTCGGTCACCGTGCCGCTGATCGTGCCGGCGGCCACGGCTCCGACGTGGATCGCCAGCGCGCTCATCGCCGGGACCGTGGCGGTGAAGCGGCCGGCCGCGTCGACCGTGACCGTGTCCGACCCGCAGGCTCCGTTGGTGACCACGGCCTTGGTGACATTGCAGTAGGTCCCGGCGGCCATTCCCGTCTGGAACGTCCTGGTCACCGGTGCCCCTTCGGCGTTGATCACCACGAAGCCCCTCGGACCGCGTCCGAAGGCGATCTGGTCGTTGCCGTTCGTCCACCAGTTCGTGACCGCCGAGTGGGTGGCAGTGGCCGAGCGGAAGCCGACCATGCCGGCGATGGGACGGTGCCGGTGCTCGCACACCCAGGCGTCGCCACAGGTGGAGACACCGTTCTGGAACACGCTCGTGGTGTTGCCGCCGCCGTCGGACGGTGGGCCTTGGTCGGTGTTGGTGAAGCGGTAGCTCGACATCACCGACGGGTGCCCATAGGGCCATCCCAGCGTGAAGACGTTGGCCAGGTCGTGCAGGACGCCGTTGTTGAACGTGACGATCGACCCCCCGCTGCCGTGCCCGCGTTGGTTGTCGTGGTTGTCCGTGAACACCTGGGCGTTCGCGCTCGCCATGAACCCCCACGACGACCCGAAGTTCGACAGCCAGGACAGTTGGCCGTTGAGGAAGACCCGGCTGATCTCCCGGCTGTAGCCGAACTCGGTCACGTCACCGTTGGCGACGTACTCGCTGGCTCTGATGGGCTCGCCGCCACCCTCGATGACCTCTTGGAACACGTAGGCGTCGCCGTCGAGACGATCCACGATGGCGGCGATGTCGGTGGCGGCGATGTGCTTCGCGGCATCGATTCGAAAGCCGGCGACCCCCAGATCGAGGAGATCGTTCAGATAGGCGGCGAGGCGATCGCGCACCGCGGTCGAGCCCGTGTCCAGGTCCGCCAGGTTCAACAGCTCGCAGTTCTGCACCTCGAAGCGGTCCTGATAGTTCCGGATGTCGTCGTTGCCGTTGCGGCCGCAGTGGTGGAAGTTGCCCGTGGTCCACAGACCCGGGAAGGCATAGGGCGTGTAGGTCGACCCACCGATGCCGGTGCCCGAACCGACGGCCGCCATGTGGTTGATCACCGCATCGACGTAGATGTCGACGCCCGCGACGCGGCACCGGTCGACCATCGCCGCGAACTCCGCCCGGGTGCCACTGCGGCTGGTCAACTGGTACGACACGGGTTGGTACCGCTGCCACCACGGGCGACCGTCCGCCAGCACGTGCTCGTTCGGGGGCGACACCTGCACCGCGTCGTACCCGTTCGGGCCGAGGAACTCCTCGCATTCACGGGCGATGTCGGTCCACCGCCACTCGAACAGGTGCACGAACACGCTTCCGGGCTCCTCGGCCGACACCACCGCCGCGGAGGCTGAGGGTCCGGTGACGGCGGGTGCTGCAGCCCCCGCCTGCACCGGCAGCATCGCCGTCGCGCCCAGAACCGCCAACGCCGAGGCGAGCACGACGACGCCCTTGCCCGTGACCCGCAGGCCTCGCGGCCGTCGTCCCCTCACCACGGCGAGTATACGGAAACCCAGGATCGGGTGGGCGCAGTGGGTTTGACGAACGGCACGACGCTTGACCGCCAGGTGGTTAACAGGGTTAATTCGCCTGGCGTCACCCGATGGTGACAGTGCTGCTCCCTTCACCGGGCGGCACTGTGTCGGCGGTCCGTGGGCGCGAGCGGGGTCCACGGGCTGTCGGCACGTCGCCAGCATCCACGGCAGGTCGGTTCGCCGCACCGGGCCAGAGCAAGCCCCTGACGAGCCACTAGGTTGGCCCGGTGGTTGCCTCGGCGGAAGTGACGGTCCCAGCGCGCCGCTACAACGAGCGGCGTCAGGTCTCGCAGGAGAACAAGCACGTCTGGCGCAAGAGTTGGCTGCTCGTGACCAGCACCGATCACGTCGCCGAGCCAGGGGACTTCGCCGAGGCCCGATTCGGCCTCGCACCCACGCTCGTCGTGCGCGGCGACGACGGGCGGCTGCGGGGCTTCGAGAACGTGTGTCAGCACCAGGGCGCTCCTCTCTGCCTCGGCACGGGCGGCGGCCTTCGTGAGATCGAGTGCGCCAACCATCGGTGGACGTGGGACCTCTCGGGGCGCCTCAAGGCCGTCGACTTCGGCGCGCCGGTCGAAGCCGACCAGGACATCCCCCTCCAGCCGCTCGTCGTCGAGACGTGGGGCCCCTTGGTGTTCGCCACCTTCGACCCTGGGGCCGGGCCGCTCACCGATGCGGTGACCACCCTCGCCCAGGCCCTCCACCAGGCCGGCATCGATCCCGACGGGCTGCGTTGCCGCTCGGTCGTCTCGGTCGCCACGGAGGGGAACTGGAAGTCCCTGCTCGACGGCGCCACCGCCGTGGGTGACACGCCGGAGCTCGGTTCCCGCCAACACCCCGGGCTCGCGGTGAAGGTCGATGCCGGCTCGGGCACCCTCACCATCGTCCGAGCACGCCCTGCGACGTCGGTCGACCGGGCCCTGTTCGACGTGCTCGTGTTCGAGCCGCGCCCCGAGGGAACGTCGCCCGGCGACTCCCGTCCCATCGACGTCACGTTGAAGGACGACGACGAGGTCCCGCCGGACACTGGCGTGGACCCCGGTCTCATCGCCTTCGCCCGCGCGCAACGGGGCGCCGCACCCCCCACGGAGGACCTGGTCGTCGACCCGGCGTCCGCCCCCGAACTCGTCGCGCTGCATGCGTGGCTCGACGAACGCCTGCCGCCTCCAACCGCCTGAGAGGACCGACCCCTTGCTCTTCGAGAAGCGACTCAAGAAGCACGGCGTGCGCTGCGACGCCGTCGTCGTGACGAGCACGAAGACCGCGAGCTCCGTCGGCAGCAACCCGGCGTCCACCCGCATCCTCTGGAAGGTCGAGGTCGAGGTCCGCCCACCCGGGCGCACCCCCTTCGCCGACGAGGTGACCGTCAAGGTGCCCCCGGGCCAGAGTGGGCCCATCGCCGGCACGACGTTCCCCGCGTGGGCGCACCCCGAGAAGGACGAGGCCTACATCGAGACCGACGGCGCCGAGGCCCTCGAGACCACGATGAACGCCCGGCTCGCCGCCAGCGGCCTGCACGTCGACGTCCCCGAAGGCATCACCGATCCCGCCGAGATGACCCGCATCCTCTCCGAGCAGATCGAGGCCCAGCAGGCGGCGCAGGCCGCCGCGATCGACCCGGACGACACGCCGAACGCGTAGGGAACCTCTCGCTCACCGGACGAACCGGCGCCCGACCTGATGGCACTGGCCCGCGCTTCGGGCGCCGGAACGGGACGTCGTCAGCTGACGAGGGCGAGGACATCGGCGGCAGCGGCGTCCCCGTCGAAGATCACCTCACCCTGACGCAGGGCGATGCAGCGCTCGACCCGGTCGACGTAGCTCGGGTCGTGGGTGGCCACGACCAGGGTGGCCCCGGCGGCGTGACGCTCGTCGAGCAGCTCGACGAGCGCGGCCCGACCACTGAGGTCGAGACCCACGAACGGCTCGTCGATGAGGAGCAGCTCGAACGGTCGGGAGAGGCCGATGGCGAGCGCCGTCTTCTGGCGAAGGCCGCGGCTGAAGCGGGCGGGAAGGTCGTCCACCCGGTCGGCCAGGCCCAGGCGCTCGACCACCGCGGCCTCGGCGTCGCCGTAGCCCTCGGTGCCGTGCAGGCGTCCCAGGTAGTCGATGTGCTCGCGCACGCTGAGGTCGTCGTAGAGGACGGGCTCGTCGGGCAGGAACGAGGTGAGGGCTCGCGCCTCGAGGGTGCCGGAGAAGTTGCCGTCGATCTCGGCGTCGCCCTCGGTGGGGTCGAGCAGGCCGGCGACGAGGCGCAGGAAGGTGGTCTTGCCCGAGCCGTTGTGGCCCACGAGCACGACGCTCTCGCCCCGAGCCACCTGGAGGTCGAGCGGGGCGAGCGCCTGGGCCTCGCCGTAGGACTTCGACAGACCGTCGGACACCAGCATGGGCAGGGGGCCCTGCGGCTTCTTCTTGCGCTTGCTCACTGTCGCTCCAGTCGGGTGGTGACCTTGCGGGCCGCGGGCTTGGCCCCGGGGCGCGAGGTCGGGCGGGACGACCCGCCGGTCGAGGGCGAAGCCGGACGGTCGGGGTCGCGGTCGCCGCCGTCGCCGCTCGCCGTGGCCGCCGTGGCGCCCATGCCCTGCATCTCCTGCATGTTGCGCCACCAGGCCTTGATGGCGGCGCGCTGGTGGACCCAGCCGCCGACGAGACCGGCCAGGATCACCACGAAGAAGCCCGAGGTGACGGCGGCCTCGTAGGGGTTGCTCCCGTTCTCGGAAGCGATACGGGCGAACACCACGGGCAGCGTGCCGAGGATGGCCACCAGCGGGGGCCACACGGTGCGGAAGGCGGTGCGGGCGCCCTGCACCTCGGGCGGTACCAGCTGCCAGTTGTCCGACGGCTCGGGTGCACCCATGAGCACGCTGATCACGGCGCCGGCGCCGCCCGCCAACGCGGCGGGGAGGACGCAGATGGCGGCCAGCTTCACCGCATCGACCGAGGGGTCGACGACGACTGCGGCGATGGCCGCCACGATGGCGATCTTCACCATCACCAGGGCCGCTATGGGCAGGTGACGCACCATGATGTAGCCGTCGGGCAGCGGCAGCGCCTCGCGCCGTCCGGGGTGGTCGGTCTCCTGCGCCAGCGGCTCGATGGCGTCGAGCCCTCCCACGAACAGGGCCATTCCCCCGACCACGGCCAAGGGGATGGTGCCCTCCCAGACACCCCGCAGGGCCAGGCCGGCGGCGACGCCGACCACGACGACGCGGCCGATGCGGGCGGCGGGCCAGCGGAGGATGCCGCGCACCCCACGGTGCCAGATGGGGAACCGGCCGTGGCTGCGCTCACGGATCCAGGGGGTGGCACGGGGCAACTCCATGGCGAGCTGGCGACGCAGGACGATGACGGTGCGGAGGTCCTGGAGGGTGGCCGCGAACTTGAGCTGGCCCACCAGCCGGGTGCGTC
>RRZT010038720.1_pt1 | contig 32287 bp, 35 predicted proteins | sample 2165551 | NCBI WGS metagenome assembly RRZT01 (sample SAMN10456910, study PRJNA506462) | wastewater metagenome | biome: wastewater; feature: sludge; material: wastewater sludge; isolation source: wastewater sludge with Escherichia coli K12::gfp cells carrying plasmid... | place: USA: Moscow, Idaho...
CCCACGGCCACCCGCCGCCGCCCTGCCCGGGATCCGAGCCGCCGAGCACCTCGAGCGCGTACTCGGGGGCGGCGCTGAGGTCGTGGGTGAGCACCACCTTGGTCAGGCCGGGGTACTCGGTCAGCTCCCACACGAGCCGGGTCGGCTTCGAGTCCGGATGCCAGGTCGGCGCCCATTCGAGTTCGAGGCGGGCCGGCGACTCGGCCGCGATGACGCGCCCCTCGACGGCGACGTCGCCCATCCCCATCTGCTTCATCTCGTCGGTGGTCAGATTCCGGTAGAGGCCACCGGGGACGAGGTCGACCTCGACGCCACCTCCGTAGCCCCACCTGGTCGAGTACTCCGAGGTCGTGATGGCCTCCCAGACCTTCTGCCTCGGCGCGCGGATGTAGATGGTGTAGACCTGCAGGGTGTTCTCGCTCATATCGGGTTCTCCTCTTCGAGTTGCTGTTTCAGTCTGATCAGGCCAGCGGAGATCTCCGCCCTGCCCGTGTACTTGCCGATCCACCTGTCATGGATCTGCTGGATCGGCACGGGGTTCAGGAAGTGGAGCTTCGAGCGCCCCACCTTCGTGGTCGAGACGAGATTCGCCTCTTCGAGGAGGCGCAGATGTTTCGCCACCCCGAACCGGGTCATCTCGACGTGCTGCGTGACGACGTCCTCCAACTCCGAGAGCGAGCGGCCGTCCCGCTCGAAGAGGGCGTCAAGGAGCAGTCGACGGACGGGGTCCGCCATCGCCTTGAACACCTGGTCGTCATCCATGCCTCGACGATATGTGACCATTTAGTCACATGTCAAGGGTCGGCTCCAGAAAGGTGACTGGCTTGTTGCGCTCGCGGGCATAGGCGATCTCGCGTCGGGTCGCCTCCCCGAGCACCCCGCCGCGGCTCAGCACGCGGACCTCGTCTGCGAGGTCGATGCGCCGCAGATGCAGCGCGCCGAGCGCCTCCCGCATGGACGCGTTCGGCTCGACGTCGACCGGCTCGGGCGCGAGCACGATCACGACTCGGCGGTCAGCCGCCTGCGCTCCGACTCGAAGAGCTCACGCAGACGCATCGAGCCGCAGAGACACACGACCCGTGGCCGACCCGTCTCCATCAGAAGGGGGAGGTTCAGTCGCGCGGGACGGTGACGCCCTTGCCGACCACGACGATGCCGCCGTCGGAGACGGTGAAGCCCCTTGCACGGTCGTGCTCGTGGTCGACGCCGATCTGCACGTCGTCGGGGACGACGACGTTCTTGTCGAGGATCGCGCCGCGCACGACGGCGTCGCGGCCGATCTCGACGTTGTCCATCAGGACGGAGTCGGAGACCTGGGCCCACTTCTCGACGCGCACGTTCGGGCTGAGCACCGTCCGGTCGACCTCGCCGCCGGAGATGATGCAGCCGGGGGTGACGATCGAGTCCTCGGCGCGGCCGCGGATCACGAACTTGGCGCCGGGGGCCTGGACCTGGTCGGTGAAGATCGGCCACTCGCGGTTGTACAGGTTGAACTCGGGCTCGACGCTGACCAGGTCCATGTGCGCCTCGTGGAAGGCGTCGATGGTGCCGACGTCGCGCCAGTAGTTGATGTCCTTCTCGGTGGCGCCGGGGACGCGGTTGTCCTTGAAGTCGTAGACCTGGGCCTGGCCTTGATCGGTGAACCACGGGATGATGTCGCCGCCCATGTCGTGGCGCGCCGTCGGGTCGCTCGCGTCGGCGCGGAGGGCCTCGATCAGCATGTCGCTGCTGAAGATGTAGTTGCCCATCGACGCGAACGACTCGTCTGGCGAGTCGGGAAGGCCGGGCGGATCGGCGGGCTTCTCGAGGAAGCTCTTGATCTTGTGGTCGGCCGCCGCGTCGATGATGCCGAAGGCCGACGCGTCCCTGCGGGGAACCCGGATGCCCGCGACGGTCGCGCCGAGGCCCGAGTCGATGTGCGCGTCGAGCATCTGCTCGATGTTCATCCGGTAGATGTTGTCCGCCCCGAACACGACGATGTAGTCCGGCTTGGCGTCGAGGATCAGGTTGAGGCTCTGGTGGATCGCGTCCGCACTGCCCTGGTACCAGCGCGGCCCGAGCCGCTGCTGGGCGGGCACCGGCGCGACATAGTTGCCGAGCATGGTCGAGAAGCGCCACGTCTTGGAGATGTGACGGTCGAGCGAATGGGACTTGTACTGCGTCAGCACGGCGATCTGGCGAAGATTCGAGTTCGCGAGGTTGGACAGCACGAAGTCGATCAGGCGGTAGGTGCCCCCGAAGGGCACTGCGGGCTTCGCACGGTCTGCCGTCAGTGGCATCAACCGCTTGCCCTCGCCGCCTGCGAGGACGATGGACAGGATCTCTGGGCGTGCGACCATGCCATGAACCTATTGCCTAACGAGGGTCGCTAACAAGCAAATCCACGAAATCTCAGACCTATGTCCACTCCGGGTGTGAAACGATGCCAACATGACCATGAAGCTTGCCCTTCTGACCCGCGAATATCCCCCTTCGATCTACGGCGGCGCGGGCGTGCATGTGGCCCAACTCGTCCCGCAGTTGAGGCGTCTGATCGACGTCGAGGTGCACTGCATGGGCGAGCCCCGCGAGGGTGCGACGGCGCACTCCGAGGAATACCCGCCCGGGGCGAACGCGGCCCTGCGCGTGCTGGGCGCGGACCTGTCGATGGCGGCGGCGGTCAGTGACGACGTTGACATCGTCCACTCACACACGTGGTACGCCAACATGGGCGGGCTGCTGACCGCCCTGATGCTCGACGTTGCCCACGTCGTGACCTCACACTCGCTCGAGCCGCACCGCCCCTGGAAGGCCGAGCAACTCGGCGGCGGCTACCGCGTCTCGTCCTGGGCGGAGAAGACGGCCTATGAGGCCGCCGACGCCGTCATCTCGGTGAGCGAGGGCATGCGTCGAGACGTCCTCGAGAGCTACCCGGACCTCGACCCGGCGAAGGTGCACGTCGTGCGCAACGGCATCGACACCGAGGAGTTCAAGCCCGACCGGGACACCGCGGTGCTCACCGACCTGGGCGTCGACCTCGACCGCCCGATCGTGGCCTTCGTCGGCCGGATCACCCGCCAGAAGGGCCTGGTCCACCTCGTCCGCGCGGCAAAGCAGTTCGACCCGGACACCCAGCTCGTCCTGCTCGCCGGTGCCCCCGACACCCCGGAGATCGCCGCAGAGTTCGAGGAGGCCTTTGCCGACCTGCAGCAGCAGCGCTCCGCCCCGGTGATCTGGGTCCAGGAGATGCTGCCGCGCGCCTCGGTGCGCCAGGTGCTGACCCACGCGACCGTTTTCGCCTGCCCCTCCATCTACGAGCCGCTCGGCATCGTGAACCTCGAGGCGATGGCCTGCGAGACGGCGGTCGTGGCCAGCGCGGTCGGCGGCATCCCGGAGGTCGTCGTCGACGGCGAGACGGGCCTGCTTGTCGCCTACGATCCGGCGAAGGCGGGCGATCCCGAGTTCGTCACCGCGTTCGAGGCTGACTTCGCGGAGAAGGTCAACCGGCTCACCCGCGACCCGGAGCTGGCCCGCCGCTTCGGCGAGGCGGGCAGGCAGCGCTGCATCGACGAGTTCTCCTGGGCGAAGATCGCCCAGCAGACGGTGGACGTGTACAACGCCGCGATCGCCGCGCACGGCGCCTGATCCGCGGCAAACGCGACGGGGCGGTCCCAGCTAGGGACCGCCCCGTCGGCGTGTAAAGGGTCTCGGCTCAGCCGACAACTTCCTTGAGTGCGTTGAGGAGATCGGTCGCCTCCGTGGCGTTCATCTCGACGACGAGGCGTCCTCCCCCGTCGACCGGAACACGCATCACGATGCCGCGGCCTTCCTTCGTGACCTCCATCGGCCCGTCGCCCGTGCGGGGCTTCATCGCTGCCATTTGCCACCCTCATTCTTTCGTTGCCGAACTGTGGTTGGCCTCCATTATTCCTTATCTGGCCAACAGGGGGCGGCTGAGGGCCCAAATCCGGCCGCGTAGCCTACCCGTCAGATCGCCTCGGCACGTCCTCAGCTGACGATTGCGCGGATCTTTCCGGCGCGTCTGCACGAGTGCTCGCGTCGACCGTGGAGCTTTCGTCGCCGAGCGGTGTCGTCTGCGGCGCGGCGGCCCTCGCGGGCGTTGCCGGCTGCTGCCCGTCACCGAAGAGCCAGTCGGGCACCGCCGGGTCGGCCGGTGCTGAGACAGCGGCCTGCTGGAGCTTCACCCGCTCGAGGATCTCGTCGACGACGGCCATGTCGTAGCCGCCGCTGCGCACATCGAAGCGCGCCTGGTCGACCGGTCCGGCCGTGCCGGCCACGACCGCCTCGAGGTAGTCGTCGACCTGGGGCGTTGAGTACCCGCTGCCGCGCGTCGGCAGCATCAGAGCGCTCAGGAACTGTGCGTCGACCGGGCCATCGGGGATCCGACCACGGGCCGTGTCGAGCACCGGTTTCGCCTGCATCTCACCGAACCGGCCGAGCGCGACGGCGACCGCAAGCGCGATGACGACGAACCCGAAGGCGAAGACGATCCAGGACACGTTCAGACCGTCCCGAACTGTCCGGGCGCGCCCATGGCCGCGACCGCCTCGTCGACATCGTCGGTGACGGTGACCAGGTCCAGGTCCTGGGGCGAGATGAATCCGCCCTCGGCGACGGTGCCGCGGATCCAGTCCATCAGCCCCGTCCAGTAGGCCGTGCCGAACAGCACCATCGGGAAGTGGGTGACCTTCCCGGTCTGGATCAGGGTGAGCGCCTCGAACAGCTCGTCCATGGTGCCGAAGCCGCCCGGCATCGTGACGAAGCCTTGGCTGTACTTGAGGAACATGGTCTTGCGGGCGAAGAAGTAGCGGAAGTTCACGCCGATCGAGATGTAGTCGTTCATCCCCTGCTCGTGGGGAAGCTCGATCCCGAGGCCCACCGAGCAGCCGTCCGCCTCATAGGCACCCTTGTTTCCCGCCTCCATGATGCCGGGGCCGCCGCCGGTGATCACCGCGAAGCCCTTCTCGACGAGCTTGCGGGCCAGTTCCTCGGATGCCTTGTACATCGGGTCCTCGGGGCGGGTGCGCGCCGAGCCGAAGATGGAGACGGCCGGCTCGAGCTTGTTCAGGGCGTCGAAGCCTTCGACGAACTCCGACTGGATCCGCAGCACGCGCCAGGGGTCGCGCTGCGACCAGTCGTGCTCTTCCCTTCCCTCGAGGAGGGCCTGGTCGGCCATCGGCTGGGCGTGCTCCTTGCCGCCAAGCAGGACGGCGCCTTGTCTGCGCTTCGGCTGGGTCATCGGTACTTCCTTCTCAGCTGAGGAAACGGCGGAGGGCCGCCGCACACGTGTCGAGGTCCGCGACCGGACAGAACTCGTCAGCCCGGTGCGCGTATGACGGGTCGCCCGGACCGTAGTTCACGGCAGGCACACCGAGTTCGCTGAACCGGGCGACGTCGGTCCAACCGTACTTGGGATGGGCCTCAGCCCCGACAGCCGTGACGAACTCGCGCGCGAGTTGCCTGTCTAGGCCCGGCCGCGCGGCCGGGGAACTGTCGGTGACATGGAGCTCGTAGCCGGGGAACCAGGCCTCGATCCGCGCCAGCGCCTCGTCGGTGCTCTTGTCCGGCGCGTAGCGGTAGTTGACCGTCAGCACCGCCGACGGCGGGATCATATTGGTGGCCACTCCCCCGCTCACCGCGACGGCGTTGAGCCCTTCGCGGTAGACGAGGCCCTCGACCTCGATCTCCTCCGAAACGTAGGCAGCGAGGGTGTCGAGCGCGGGGGCGAGCGCGTGGATCGCGTTGACGCCCATCCAGGCCCGCGCGCTGTGCGCCGCGGTGCCGTTGGTGACGAGTTCGACCCGGATCGTGCCCTGGCAGCCTCCCTCGATCTGGGCGCTGGTTGGCTCCATCAGGATGGCGAAGTCGGCCTCGATCAGGTCTGGTCGGTTGCGGGAGAGCCGCCCGAGGCCGTTGCGGGCCGCGTCGACCTCCTCGTGGTCGTAGAAGATCCAGGTGAGGTCGCGCGACGGCTCCGTGATCTCCTCGGCCAAGCGCAGCATGACGGCGACGCCGCCCTTCATGTCGCAGGCGCCGCGTCCCCACACCACGTCACCCTCGGGCCGCTCTTCGTAGCGGGAGGGGAGGTTGTCGAGCAGCGGGACGGTGTCCAGGTGGCCTGCGATGACGACGCGCTCGCCGCGGCCGAGCCCCGTGCGGGCGACGACGCAGTCCCCGTCGCGGAACACCTCGAGATGGTCCAGTCCGCTGAGCCGCGCCTCGACGAGGTCGGCCAACTCGCGCTCGTTCCCGGAGACCGACTCGATGTCCATGATCTCCTGCAGCAGTGCCGTCAGCTCGCTCGCCATGGTGCTGAGCGTAGCAAGGGCCCATCGCCGATCCGGGCGGTTCCCCCGCACCCCGACCGGCGCGTGCCGCGCTGGCTCGCGATGTGGACGTCGCCGCGCCGGGAGCAGCAGGACCGTTGGCCTTGACTGTGTCGCGATCGGGCGTTGTGTGGCGCTGCCGCCGGCGTGTGTCGATGCCTGCTGGAGGCTCCGCTGACGAACCCGCGTGACCGGCTGCGTGCGGGCGGCCGCTAACGCAGGCTCAGGTGAGGCGGGTCATCTCGACCGACACGTACATCTCCGAGCTGCCGGAGCCGGTGTAGATGCCGCGCAGCGGGGGCACGTCGGAGTAGTCGCGGCCGAAGCCGACCTCGACGTGGCTGCCGCTCGGGACCGAGCCGTTGGTCGGATCGAAGCCGAGCCATTCGCCGTCGAAGTACTGCAGCCAGGCGTGCGACTCGCCCACCAGCACCTCGCCGACCGCCGGATCGGCGCGCTGGACGACGTAGCCGGAGACGTAGCGTGCAGGGATGCCCATGGAGCGCAGGCCGCCGAGGGTCAGGTGGGCGATGTCCTGGCAGACCCCCGCCCGCTTCTCCCAGACCTCAGCAGCCTGCGTGTGCACCTGCGTGACGCCCGGCACGTAGCCGACGGTGTCGCGCAGCCGCCGGGTCAGCTCGACCACGGCGTCGCCGGGGGTCGCAGACTGGGCGCGCACCGACTGGGCGATCCGGGCCACGTCGCGGTGCGGCCGGACGTAGCCGGTCAGATTCAGCAGCTCGCCGTAGCGGTCCCGCAGGTCGGGGTCGTCGAGGCCGGCCCAGCCGAGCGGCTCCTCCGCGCGGGAGACCTCGTGGATGTCGACGGTGGACGTCGACACCACCTTCAGCTCCGAGTGGCGCTCGTGGATCTCGAAGGCGGTGGTGGAGGTGCCCCAGTAGTCGCGGTAGCTGTTGGTCCAGGCCACCGGCGTGATGTCCAGCCTGCTGGAGAGGACCAGCTGCCTGCGCGAGGTGTGCGGCGTCATCCTCGCCTCGTTGAACGAGTCGGTCGCCCCGCCGTCATAGCGGTAGCCCGTCGTGTGCACGATGCGGTACTGGCTCACCAGGCACCCCCAACCCACTCCGCGGCGGCGGAGCCCTCGAAGTATCGTTCGGAGATGGCCTGCGTCGCCTGGGTGCAGACAACCTGCAACCTCGCCATCTCATCTGGCAGATCGCGCAGGATCTCGTCGGGAGGCAGGTACTCGAGGCTCGCCCGGGCCGCGCCGAGCAGGCGCATGGCGGGGTCGTCCGGCCTGATCCGCAGCCCGCTCGGGCCGAGCTGTGCCAGCGACTCGACCGCGGTGTTGAGGGTGTAGATCAGGCTCCTGGGAAACAGCCGGTCGAGCATCAGGAACTCGGCCGCGTCCCGGTCGGAGGCGAGCGCCCCGTAGCGCTGCACGAACGCGTGGTGGGCGCCGCAGCCGCTGAGCACGTGGTCCCAGGCGCGCTGCGAGTTCGACGTGACCGACGGCGTCGACAGGAGGCGCGAGGTCATGTCGATGCGTTCGATGCTGCGGCCGAGCGTCAGGAACAGCCACCCCTCGTCGTGGCTCATCGTCGAATCGGCGAGGCCCGAGATGACCGCGCACCGCTCGCGGACGAACTTGAACATCGAGGCGGGCCGCATGCGCTGCAGGCGTCCGCCGCGCACGGCGAGCCAGGTGGTGTTGATCGACTCCCACACCTCTGTGGAGACGGTCTCGCGTGCCCTGCGGGCCGATTCGCGGGCGCTGCTGAGCGCGGCGAGGAAGCTCACCGGCGAGGCCTCGTCGTAGCAGAGCTTCGCCAGCACGTCGGGCTGCTCGTCGGCCGGCTGTCCCATCAGCAGGAACAGGTCGTTTGCCGCCTGCACCTCGTCGAGGGTGGGGCCGTCGAGGCTCTGGTGCAGGTGCACTTCGACGATCCGGCAGGTGTCCTCGGCGCGCTCGAGGTAGCGGCCGATCCAGAAGAGGGCGTCGGCGATCCGGCTCAGCATGATGCCTCCCCGGACTGCTGCTGCTGTTCGTGCTGGTGGCGGATCACGCGGTCGACGATCTGGTCGCTGAGCGGCACCGGCGAGGCCATCCGCTGCGCCTGCCTCCCCTGCTTCTGCGACTGCCGGGCGCGGGCACCGGTGAGCACCCACGTGTCCTTCGAGCCGCCGCCCTGCGACGAGTTCACGATCAGTTCGCCCTCTGGGAGGGCGACTCGGGTGAGACCACCGGGCAGCACGTAGATCCCCTCGGAGCCGCCGTTGACGACGAAGGGCCGCAGATCCACGTGGCGTGGCCTCAGCTGGCCGTCGATCATCGTCGGCACGGTGGAGAGCTGCACCACCGGCTGCGCGATCCAGCCGCGCGCGTCCTTCAGGATCTGCCTGCGCAGCCGCTCCAGCTCGTCGGCTGAGGCACGGGGGCCGATCACGATCCCCTTGCCCCCTGAACCGTCGACCGGCTTGACCACGAGCTCGTCGAGCCGGTCGAGCACCTCCTCGCGGGCCTCAGGCTCCTCGAGCCGCCAGGTGTCGACGCTGGCGAGGATCGGTTCCTCGCCCAGGTAGAAGCGGATCAGGTCGGGCACGTAGGTGTAGACGAGCTTGTCGTCTGCCACGCCGTTGCCAACGGCGTTGGCGATCGTGACGTTGCCCGCGCGGGCGGCGTTCAGAAGGCCGGCGCAGCCGAGCAGCGAGTCGGCCCGGAAGACGGCGGGGTCGAGGAACTCGTCGTCGATGCGGCGGTAGATGACGTGCACGGGCCGGAGTCCTCGGGTGGTGCGCAGCGACACACGACCGCCGTGCGCGACGAGGTCGCGGTCCTCGACCAGCTCGACGCCCATCATGCGGGCGAGCAGTGCGTGCTCGAAGTAGGCCGAGTTGTAGACGCCAGGGGTGAGCACGACGACCGTTGGTTCGGTGATGCCCGACGGCGCGGCCGCGCGCAGGGCCTTGAGCAGCTCGGAGGGATAGTCCTCGACCGGCCGGATCCGGTGCTTTCCGGCGACCTCGGGGAGGGCCGAGTTCATCGCCCGCCTGTTCGTCATCACGTAGGAGACGCCGGAAGGGCTGCGCACGTTGTCCTCGAGCACGCGGTAGACGCCGTCGTCACCGCGGATCAGGTCGATGCCCGCGACGTGGACCCGCACACCGTTGGCGGTGATCAGGCCCGCGACGGGCCGGTGGAAGTGGGGCGACGAGGCGACCACGTGGCGCGGGATGACGCCGTCGGTGAAGCACCTGCCCTCGGTGTAGATGTCGTCGAGGAAGGCCTCCATGGCGCGGACCCGCTGCCTGCTGCCCGCCTCGACGTGGGCGAACTCGTCGGCCTGCATCACCCGCGGCACGATGTCGAGCGGGAAGGGCCGCTCCTCTCCCCCGATATCGAAGGTGACGCCCTGGTCGATGTAGACCGAGCTCAGGTACTCGGCGCGCGAACGCACCTCGTCGAGGCCGAGCCGGTCCAACTCCGCCGCGACGGAGCGCAGCGCCGGCCGCACCCCGTCGGGGCCGACCATCTCGTCGTAGGCGGCCTGCCCCCGGGGTAGTCGTCGAAGAGCACACTCATGGGAGCCAAGGCTATTGGGCCGCGGCGTCGCTGGGCTGCCGGACGCGAAGATGTTGCAGACAGCCGACCCCTTCCACCCCGCACGCGGGGCAGGTGACGAGCCGGACCCGGCAGGCGAGGTCGTGGCAGTTCTGCAGGCGCGACGTCGCGGCGCCGCATGCGTGGCACACCCCGATGTGTTCCGCGCCCTCTGGCAGGAGGACCTCGCGCCCGTCGAACACGGTGAGGCCGCCGCGCCAGCGGGACCCGGACCCGAAGCGCTCGAGGTAACGGGCGATGCCGCCGTCGAGCTGGTAGACCTCCTCGAACCCGCGCTCCACCATCAGGGCGCTCAGCACCTCGCAGCGCACGCCGCCGGTGCAGTAGGTCACCACCGGGCGCGACTTGAGATGGTCGTAGCGCCCCGAGTCGAGCTCGGCCACGAAGTCGTGGGTGTTGTCCACCTCAGGCACCACCGCGTCCGCGAAGCGTCCGACGGCCGCCTCGACCCGGTTGCGGCCGTCGAAGAAGACGACGTCGTCGCGCCTGTCTGCCAGTTCGTCGACCTGCTCCGGGGTGAGCCGGGCGCCGCCTCCCACCACGCCCTCCGCGTCGACGCGCAGCGTGTCGGCCACGCCGAAGGCGACCAGTTCGTCGCGGCGCTTCACGCTGAGCCGCGGGAAGTCCCGGCTCGCCCCCTGCGCGTCCAGGCCCGTCCCGTCGGACCACTTGACGTCGAGCTCCCGGAACGGCGGGTAGCCCTTCGTGGCCTTGAGGTAGGCCTTGCAGGCGTCGATGTCTCCTCCGACGGTGGCGTTGATGCCGTGCGGGGAGACGATGATCCTGCCTCGCAGGCCGAGCCGCAGGCACAGCTCCTGCTGCCAGCAGCGCACCGCCTCCGGGTCCGCAAGGGGCGTGAACCGGTAGAAGAGCAGGATCTTGGAGATGGCCATGGCGCGCAGTCTAGTGAGCGCGCCGGCGGCGCCATTGCGGCGCCTGGTACGGGCGGAGGGCCGGGCTCTGCGGCGCGGACTCAGCGCCCGACTAGGTACACGTACCCAATTGCTCGGCGACCTGGCTCGGTTGGACCCCTACCGTCCTTAGGATCGGTTACGTGAGTACCTCAAGCCAGATGGGCACTACGGGAATCTTCGCGAAGATGGTCGCGAAGTTCCTCGTCAAGTGGATCAAGAAGACCATGAACAAGGGGTCGGGCTCGCAGCCCACCCCCGCCCTCTCGGCCGTGCCCTCCGAGGTCGCCGGCCGACCCGACCGGGACCGTGCTCACGAGAACTTGGGCGCGCACACCGGCTACACCGGCCCCCGCGCGAGCGAAATGCCGCAGCAGGCCACCGCGCTCCAGGGCGGCACCTACGGCACCCACGCCGGCTCGAGCGGCCCCCGCGCGAGCGAGATGCCGCAGCAGGCCACCGCGCTCCAGGGCGGCACCTACGGCACCCACGCCGGCTCGAGCGGCCCCCGCGCAAGCGAAATGCCCCAGCAGGCCACCGCGCTCCAGGGCGGCACCTACGGCAAGCACCGCGGCGTGACCACCCAGGCCTTCACCTGCGAGAAGGCGACCTACGATCCGGCCGAGGTCGAGCGACGCCTCGCGGCGATGTGGAACACCGGCGAGCGTGAGGCCCGCAGCGCAGCGCTGCGGGCGGCCGATGCCGAGGCGCTGCGCGCAGGCGGCATGAACGACAACCAGCTGGCGCAGGCGGGTAACGGAAGGGTGCCGAGCGGCTATCAGATGGAGAAGGTGCCTGCCAGCGAGGCGGCCCCGTCGCACTACCAGCTCGCCCCGCTCAACCAGCAGTCGCAGTGCAACTGCAACGCCGTCAACGACACCATCTTCTCCATGCAGTTCGGCAACGTCTCCCTGATCTCGCTCCCGATCGGCGGTCAGCAGGTGACCATCGTGCTCGGCGGCGCCGCGGTTCTGGCGGGTTGAGATGCGCACCATGAGCGACTGGGTCGACTACGCGGAGGCTCAGGGCTTCCCGCAGCGCGGTGGCGCCTCTGACACCGAGATCGAGCAGATCGGGTCGGCGTTCGCGCGCCAGTTCACGATCCCGCTTCCATCCGACTACGCCGATCTGCTCCAGATCAGCAACGGTTTCGACTTCGACGGCATCGTCGTCTACGGCACCCGCGACCAGGACGACGCCGACGGTTTCCTGCCTGGGCTCTTCGACTCGAACGAGCGCCTGATCCACGGCGTCGAGTCCATCGACACCCCGCTTCGCTTCGTCGGCGAGACCGGCGACGTGCTGTTCGCCTACGACACCGTCGAGCACCAGTGGAAGGCGGTCGCACGCTACGGCTGGCACACCGTCTTCCGCTTCTCCTCCTTCGGCGAGCTGTTCGACGCCGTCCTGACCACGACCCAGTAAGGATCCACACCATGAACGAACTCGAAGACATCCTGAGCCGGCTCGGCGCCGAGCTCGAGAAGCCGCTCCCCGCGGTGGAGGTCCCCACCGTCGAGGCCGAGGGCACCTCCGAGGATCAGATGGTCAGGGTGAGTGTGACCGGCGGTCAGGTCAGCGGCATCGTGATCGACCCCCGCTCGATGCGCAAGTCGAGCGTCGAACTCGCCGACGACCTGATGCAGGCGATGAACGCAGGCCTCAAGGCCCACGCGGACGCGCTGATGGTCGCCATGCAGGCCCAGGCCCCCGATCCGACCTCCCTCTCCACCGAGCTGGACGCGGTGGCCGACGAGGCGACGAAGACGCTGAGCGACTACCTCGATCTGATGACCCAGATGATGGAGTCGACCGCCGCGAAGGAGGGCTGAGATGTCCACAGACATCGTCTTCTCCCCCGAGTCCTACAAGAAGGCTGGCGGCATCATCGAGGAGGCCACCCAGTTCATCAAGGACGAGATCGACAAGCTGATCGACTCCGTCACCGACTTCGACGCCCTCGGCACCAACGACACCGTCGGCAAGATCGCCAACCAGCTCTACCGGGTGTTCATCGAGGCGTTCCGCGAGATCGTGCACGGCCTCATCGACGGGCTGGTCGACCAGTCCGAGACGCTCCGCCAGGTCGGCGAGCTGTACCAGAACACGTCAGAGGCCGCGAGCTCGCTCGCCGCCCTCATCGGGAAGGACTACTGAGATGAGCATCACGCTGCCCGGCGCGCTGACCATGTTCACGCAGCTGATCGGCTTCACCTTCCCGGAGGGCAAGGAGACCGAGATCATGCAGTGGGCGCAGAAGTGGCAACGCTTCTCCGACGCCGTGACCAAACTGGTCGAGAGCACCCAGAAGGCCGCCGACTACGTCAAGGACAACAACCAGGGCGCAGCGCAGACGGCGTTCACCCAGAACTTCGAGGGGAAGAACTCGCCGAAGGACGTCTCGGAGAACCTGTCGAAGGCGGCCAAGATCACCGGCACCTGCCTGCTGGTCGTCGGCGCCGCAATCCTGGTGCTGAAGATCATCTCGATTGTCGACCTGTCGGTGTTCTGCGCCAAGTACTGGTCGGCCATCGCGGCCATCCCCGCCACCTACGGCGCCTCGCTCGGCTGGATCCCGCCCGCGCAGGCGATCTGCAAGTCCGCGGTCCAGATGGCCATCGAGATGGCGGCCAAGAAGGTTCTCGGCTGATCTCACCTAGAATTGGCGCTATGACCAACGAGAGCCGCACCGCCTGGGCCTGGGGCCTGGCCACCGTGCACACGACCGGAGCCGTCCTGGATGCCTGGTACCCCGAGCCGAGCCTCGGCAACGACGTCACCGACGAGCCGCCGTCGCTGCTGGCGGAGGCCCAGTACGTCGACGAGATCCGCCAGGTCGAGACGAAGGTGGTGCGCGTCGAGATCGATCTCGATGCCGCCCCCGAGACGGTCGAGGACGCGTACCTGCGCCTGCATCTCCTGAGCGCACGGCTCGTCGCGCCGCACGGCCAGAACCTCACCGGCATCTTCGGCGTGCTGCCGAACAACGCCTGGACGACCGCCGGCCCCGTCCGGATCGGCGACGTCAACCGCGTCCGCACCCTGCTGCGTTCGCGCGGTGAGCAGCTGACCGTCTACGGGATCGACAAGTTCCCCCGCATGGTCGACTACATCGTCCCCGCAGGGGTCCGCATCGCCGACGCCGACCGCGTCCGCCTCGGCGCCCATCTCGCCGAGGGAACCACCGTCATGCACGAGGGCTTCGTGAACTTCAACGCGGGCACGCTCGGCACCTCCATGGTCGAGGGCCGCATCTCCGCCGGGGTCGTTGTCGGCGACGGCACCGATGTCGGCGGAGGCGCCTCCATCATGGGCACCCTCTCGGGCGGCGGCCAGGAGGTCATCTCGCTGGGCGAGCGCTGCCTCCTCGGCGCCAACTCGGGCGTCGGCATCTCGCTCGGCAACGACTGCGTCGTCGAGGCCGGCCTCTACGTCACCGCGGGCACGAAGGTCGCGCTCAGCGAGGGCGAGATCGTCAAGGCACGCGAGCTGAGCGGCCAGAACGACCTGCTGTTCCTGCGCGATTCGGTCCACGGCAACGTCCGGGTCCTGCACCGCCGCGGTTCGAAGGTCGAGCTCAACTCAGAGCTGCACAGCAACTGATGCGCAAGCCTCTGGTCGTCACGCTGGTCGTCGTCATCGTCCTTGGGGCGCTCGGGTTCGGCGGCTGGCAGGCCTACCAGTACCTGTACCAGCGCTTCACGCCTGAACAGTGCGAGGTGCTGGTCCCCGGAAAGCAACAGCCAACGACCCTCTCCCAGGAGCAGGCCCGAAACGCGTCGATCATCGTCGCCGCCTCCGTCGAGCGTGGGCTCCCGGAACAGGCGGCGATCGTGGCGATCGCCACGGCCTACCAGGAGTCGGCGTTGCGCAACCTCGACTACGGCGACCGCGACTCGCTCGGCCTCTTCCAGCAGCGCCCCTCCTACGGCTGGGGAACCGAGGAGGAGATCATGGATCCCTGGTACTCCTCGAACCGGTTCTACGAGGAACTGGTCAAGTTCGACAACTGGGAGAGCACCGACGTCAACGACATGGCACAGAAGGTGCAGCGCAGCGGCTTCCCCGAGGCATACCGCAAGCACGAGGCCAACGCCCGTGCCATCGCGGGGGCCCTGCGCGGATCGGCGCCGGAGACGCTTTCGTGTCTGAGCTTCGAGGAGGCCCCGACGGCCGACGAGGCCGCCTTCGAGCGGGTGCTGGCCACCTTCGGCGACGCCGTCACCACCGCCACCGAGGGCGCGAAGCTCACGATCACGGCGGCCGATGACACCACCCTGTGGGCCGCCGCGCAGCAGATGGTCGCCAACAGCTATGACGGCGGCGTGACCTCCGTCGTGGTCGGCGACCGTGAATGGGAGCACACGAGGCAGGGATGGCACGAGGCGAAGACCCCCGCAGCGGCATCGACGGCCGTCGTCACCCTCGGCGGCAGCTGAGCCACCGCCGCCGAGCCTGACCCTTGTCTCAGCCGGCGCGCACCGGCTGACGCAGGATCGTCCTGAGCCGTTCCGGGGCGGTGCGTCGCGGGTCGCCGAGGTAGATCTCGTGGTGGCGGCCCGACATGGTGAGCCCCTGTTGGGGGATGAACTCGTGATGCATCCGCGCCAGCACCGGGCCCTCGTCGTCGTAGGGCCCGATGTGCAGCGTCTGCACGACGAGTCCCTCGTCGAGTTCCGCCCGTCGCAGCAGGTCGAGGGCCGGCGCCTTGCCCTTCGCCGCGACCTCGACCCGCACCGTCTCGTAGGCCGCCTCGTCGATCCAGGCGGGCACGAGGATCATGAGCGTCCACGACCAGCGTGACTTGTCGCGCGCCTGCGTGAACGAGTCCATGTCGTCGGCCCACCACAGCCCCTCGAGCGGCATCACCGTGTGGTCCCTGCCGAGGACCCGCGCGCTGTGGAACTTCAGGCCGTAGGCCATCGGGTACAGCGTCTCAAGGGCCTCCCGGTAGGCGGAGGCGGTGTTCGGATCGCCGTGCCCGTCGATCATCAGGTACTGCTGCGCGGGCACCGTGACCACCTCGAAGCGGCCACGGGGCGCGGCGTACGAGGCGATGTCACGCCGCAGGTCGACCTTGTCCATGACCCCATGATCGGCCCTCACACCGTGTGAGGCTCAACCGAGGGGATGCTCCACCGGCGGCTGCACCTCCACCGTCTCGCCGTCGAAGCTGACCTTCGATAGCCACATCTGCCGGCCAGAGGCCGAGTCCCCCACGTGCCCTGGGACCCAGGCGTGGTAGACCGTCCACCACTGGTCGCCCTCCTTGAAGAGCTGGCAGTGCCCCGGCCCCGCGGCAAGCTCGTTGGTCGCCAGCACCGGGTCGCCGTCCTTGACGAAGGGGCCGAGCGGCGAGTCCGAGACGGCGTGGCCGACGGCGTAGGCGTCGGAGCCGTAGTCGTTTGCCGAGTAGAACATGTGGTAGACGCCGTCGACCTTCACCACGGCCGGCCCCTCGACGAGGTGCCCCTCCCACGGAAGGTCCTGCTTGAACAGGTTCGTGGTCTCCCCCTCGACCGACAGCCCGTCCCCGCTGAGCTTTGCCGCGCGGATCCAGGTGTCCACCCCGACCGCGTTGCCGTCGTTCTTCCAGTAGAGGTAGGCGGTGCCGTCCTCGTCGACGAAAGGGGACGCGTCGATGGAGCCGCCCTCCTCGATCTCGCACATCAGCGGCTCCTTGGACGCATCCTCGAAGGGGCCCTCGAGGGTGTCTGCGGAGGCGACGGAGACGCACTGCCACGCGGGGTCCGGCGCCTTCGTCGAGTAGTAGAGCCGGAAGGACCCGTCCGGCCAGGCGATGATCTCAGGCGCCCACACCTTCCCCGACGACGACCAGTCGGCGACCGACGGCAGCGCGTCGACCCCCTGGCTCCAGGAGATCAGGTCGTCGCTGTGGATGGTCTGGACGTTCATCCCGCTGCCGTTGGTCGCGATGCCGAGGTAACCCCCGTCAACGGGGAGGACCTGCGGGTCCGGGAAGTCGAAGGCGTAGACGGGGTTCGTCACGGTGTCATGGTTCCCTTCGGAGCTGGGAGTGGGAGTAGGGCTGGAGGTGGGCGTCGCCGCCGGATCAGGTGAACAGGCCGCGAGCAGGACGACGAGGGCAAGCGCCGTTGCCGCACGCCCGATCACTTGATCCCCGAACTGGCGACACCGTCGATGATGTAGCGCTGGACGAAGACGTAGAGCAGCAGCACCGGGACCGCGGCGATCGTCGCGCCCGCCATGATGACGGGATAGTCGATCGTGTAGGCGCCCTGCAGCCGGCTCAGCCCGATCGGCAGGGTGAGCATGTCGCTGGAGAACATGACGTACAGCGGCCAGACGAAGTCGTTCCAGTTGGCGAGGAACGAGATCACGAGCAGCGTGGTCAGGGCGGCCTTCGCGTTGGGCAGCACGATGGAGAAGAAGATCCGCCACGGGCCGGCTCCGTCGACGCGGGCCGACTCCTCCAGCTCGACGGGGAGCCCGAGGAAGAACTGCCGCATGAAGAACACGCCGAACGCACCTGCCGCGCCAGGCACGATCAGGGCGAGGAAGGAGTCGAGCCAGGTGAGCTTCGACATCATCTCGTAGTTGGGCATCAGGAACACGAATCCTGGCACGAAGAGCGTGGAGATGATCACGCCGAAGAGCACGTTGCGGCCGGGAAAGCGCAGTCGGGCGAGCGCGTAGCCAGCCATCGAGCACACCAGGCACACCAGGAGGGCGTGCCCGGTCGCGGCGATCATCGAGTTGAGGAACCAGCGCAGCACCGGGGTCGTGGAGTCCGGCTGGAACAGGATCTCGAAGGCGCGCACCGTCCACTCCTGCGGCAGGATCGTTGGCGGTACCGCCTGGGCCTCGAGCCTGGTCTTGAAGGCGGTGAGCACCATCAGGACGATCGGTCCAATGAAGATCACTGCGAGCAGGATCAGCGCGAGCCAGAAGAACGGGTTGCGACGTCGCCTTCTCATGAGGCTGCCTCCTTACGCGCCTTGCGCTGGAGCTTCGCCTCGCGGGCGGCGTCCCTGTCGCGCATCAGCCAGAAGTTGAGCGCCGACACCACGCCGAGCGCGATGGCGAGCAGGTAGCTCATGGCCGCGGCCTGGCCCGCGCGGCTCTGGCCGAAGCCGGTGTCGGCGATCACCATGATCGCGGTGCGGGTCGACTCGGTCGGACCGCCCTGGGTGATGATGTAGGACTGCCCGAACATGTTGGCGCTGGCAAGGATGGTGGTGACGAGGATGAAGATCAGCACCGGCCTGAGCCCAGGCAAGGTGATGTGCACGAAGCGGTGCCAGGGGCCGGCGCCGTCGAGCGCTGCGGCCTCGTACAGATGCTCCGGGATGTCGCCGAGGCCTGCCAGGTAGATGATGGCGTTGAAGCCCATGGTCCACCAGACGGTCACGCCGACGAGGCCGATCCACGCCCACGGCTGATCCGTCGTCCACTGGATGTTGGTCCGGAAGATCGCGTTGATGATGCCGAAGTTGCCGTCGAGCAGGTAGCGCCACATGATGCCGATGACGGCGACGCCGAGCACGTAGGGCGCGAAGTAGAGGGCGCGGAAGAACGTGCGCCCGGGGAACTTCGAGTGCAGCAGCATCGCCAGAGCGAGGGGGACCACCACGAGGAACGGGACGCTCGCGAGCGTGAAGATCAACGTGTTGCCCATCCCGTTCCAGAACGGCTGGAACTGGACCGCGTCAGGATTGAACAGGTCCGCGTAGTTGCTCCCGCCGATGAACGGCCGGCTCGGCAGCGTGAAGTCCCAGTCGTGCAGCGAGATCCACACGCCGTAGACCGCGGGGAGGACGACGAACATGCCAAACAGCAGCAGGTACGGGGCCATGAACAGGTAGCCGGTCAGCGGGGACCCGCCGGGGGCCCCGCGCCCCCGGCGGGTCGCGCTGGTGCGCATCAGGCGTACTTCTTCGCGTTCGCCTCGAGGATCTTGTCGGCCCGGCCTGCCGCGGCGTTGAGCGTGGTCGCGACGTTCTTCTGGCCGAGCGTGATCTCGTTGACCGCCTTGTCGAACTCGACCATCGCGTCGGCGATGCCTGGGACCGGCGGGGTGAAGACGAGGTCGTCGATCTGCTTGGCCAGCTCGGCCTGGTCGGTGAGGGCCTTGAACTCCGGCGACTCGCGCACCTCGTTTCGGGCGGGAACCTGGCCGCCCTTAGCCCACTCGAGCGACTGCTGCGAGATCCAGTTCAGGAACACGCGGGCCGCGGTCTGCTTGTTCTCGTCGGGCGACTTCTGGGTGGGCAGCACGAACTGGTGCGACCCGGCCCAGGCGGCGTTCTTGCCTCCGATGTTCGGCAGCACCTTCACACCCCAGTTGAGGTCCTTCTTCTCGGCGAGGGTGTTGATCGACCAGATGCCGTTCCAGTTGAAGGCCGTCTGACCGTTCTGGAGCGCGATGAAGTCTGCGTCCTGGGCGACCTTCGGGTTCGAGTAGCCGTTCTTGACCAGGTCCTGCCACCAGGTGAACGCCTTCACGCCGCCCTCTTCGCCCCACGCGGCCTTGGTGGCGTCCGCGTTGAACAGGGAGCCGCCGAACTGGGCGAGCAGGGACTGCATGGTGAGTCCGCCGGTGAAGGGGAACGGGGACGCCCAGTGGCCTGCGATGCCCTTGCCCTTGAGGGCGCAGAGCGCCGCCATGTAGTCGTCGTTGGTCATGGGCGGGTTCTCGGGATCGAGCCCGGCCTTGTCCATGACGTCCTTGTTGTAGTAGAAGCCGAGCGGGTGCACGTCGAGCGGGATCGCGTAGCGCACGTCCTTGTAGATGCCAGCCTCCCAGGGAACCGGTGCGAAGTCGGCCTCGGTCAGGTTGAGCGCCTTCGCGACGTCGTCGAGGGGCTGGATGACGTTGCGGGCCGCGTTGGTGGCGACGGAGTCCACGTGCATGACCGCGATGTCGGGGCCGTTGCCCGACTGCACGGCGGTGGGGAGCTTTTTGTAGTAGTCGGCCCACTGCATCGTCTGGATGCTGACGGCGATGTTTTCATGCTCGGCGATGAACTCGTCGACGAGCTTCTTCATGAAGGCGCCGTCGCCGCCGGTGAAGCCGTTCCAGAACTGGAGCTCGACCTTGGGGCCGTCGTAGCCCTCCGCGCCGCCGTCGCCGGTGGCGACCGGAGGGGCAGAGTTCTGTTCGGTCGCGCTCTTGCCACAGGCGGTGAGGGCGGTGGTCACGCCGACGGCGACGCCGCCGCCGAGGACTGAGCGTCGGGTGATCGGGTTCATGATGTGGTCCTTTCGTCGGTGGCCGCGGAGATCCGCACGCAGTGCCAGGACACGGCCGGGAGGGTGATGGTGAGGTTTGCGTGGGTGAGGCTGCTCGTCCCGGCCTTGGGGCGGACGGCCTCGTCCTCTGCGGAGTTGGTGAGGGTGTGGTCGTCCTCGTGCAGCATGAGGTGCTCCACGAGTTCGACCGCGCCGAAGCCGGACAGGTCGACCCGCGTGTCGACGGCGTCGGTCAGTGAGCGGTTGACCAGGAAGATCACGAGGTCGCCCGTGGCCTCGTCGTAGGTCGCCGTGGACAGGACCTGGTCGACCGGACCGAACCGCTCGGTGTCGATCTTTGGCGACTCGACCCGCAGGTCGAGGACGTCGCCCTTCGCGTGACGCGAGGTGAGCGCGAAGGGGTGGAAGATCGTCTGCCGCCATGCCGGACCGTCGACCTCGGTGCGGATCGGGGCGATGATGTTGACCAGCTGGGCCTGGCACGCCATGGCCACCCGGTCGGTGTGGCGCATCAGGGTGATCAGCAGCGAGCCGACGACCACGGCGTCGGCCACGTCGTAGGTGTCCTCGATCAGGGCGGGTGCCTCCCGCACGGGAAGGCTGTTCTCGCCGTCGAAGCGCGACTGGTACCAGACGTTCCACTCGTCGAACGAGATGTTGATCTTCTTGTCGAGCTTGCGTGCTGCCGCGACGGCGTCCGCCGTGGCCGTCACCGAGTCGATGAAGCGGTCCATGTCCTCGGCGACGGCCATGAACGAGGTCTGGTCGCCGTCGAGCGGCTCGTAGTAGACGTGCGCCGAGATGTGGTCGACGGTGTGGATCGAACGCTCCAGGACCTCCTGCTCCCAGGCCCCGAAGGTGGGCATCTGGGAGTTCGAGGAGCCGCAGGCGACGAGTTCGAGGGTGTCGTCGAAGCGTCGGAAGGCGTTGCCCACCTCCTCAGCGAGGCGGCCGTACTCCGCAGCGGTGCGATGCCCGATCTGCCAGGGGCCGTCCATCTCGTTGCCGAGGCACCAGAGGCGCACGTCCCACGGCTTCTCGCGGCCGTTGGCTGCGCGCTGCCCGGAGAGGGTCGTGTCGGTGCCGTTGACGTAGTCCAGGTACTCGATGGCCTCCTCGAGCCCCCGGGTGCCGAGGTTGACCGCAAGCATCGGCTCGATGCTCTCGCGCTCACACCAGGCGAGGAAGTCGTCGGTGCCCACCTGGTTGGTCTCGATGGAACGCCACGCGAGGTCGAGGCGGCGTGGGCGCTCCTCCTTGGGGCCGACGCCGTCCTCCCACCGGTAGTTGGAGACGAAGTTGCCTCCCGGGTAGCGCACGAGGGTAGGTCCCAGTTCGCGGACGAGTTCGGCCACGTCGCCGCGGAAGCCGTGTTCGTCTGCGCTCGGGTGGTCTGGTTGGTAGATGCCGGTGTAGACGCACCGGCCCATGTGTTCGACGAAGGTGCCGAAGATTCGGCGGTTCAGCTGGCCCACGCGAAACGCTGGGTGGACCACGATGTCGGACTCGGCCATTGAGTTCCTTTTCAACGGGAGCAAAGGTTGCTGAGTAAGAGTGTCATCCCGATGTCGGTCCACGCGCAAGGGTTTTGGGTAACAATTTGCAACGGGCGCAAACGAGTCAAGGGGCGGACCCGCTACGCTGGCGCCATGGCTGTGCGGCTGCGCGACGTCGCGACCCACGCTGGGGTCTCCGTCAAGACGGTGTCCAACGTGGTCAACGGTTTCCCCCACATCTCCGAGGCGACGAAGGAGAAGGTGCTGCGCTCGATCTCCGAGCTCGGCTACCGCCCGAACCTGTCCGCGCGTCACCTCAAGTACGGCCGGTCCGGCTTCATCGCGCTCGCCGTCCCGGAGCTGGGCATCCCCTACTTCGCCGAGCTCGCCACCCGCATCGACGCGAAGGCGGCCGAGCTCGGCCACATCATGCTGCTCGACATCACCCGCGCCGATCAGCGCACCGAGCGGATGGTCCTCGACGGGGTCCAGTCACGCATGATCGACGGCGTGATCTTCTCGCCGCTGTCGCTCGACTTCGGGGAGATCGACGCGAGCGGCCTCACCGTCCCGATGGTCTTCCTCGGCGAGCGGGCCATCCCGGAGGGCGTCGACCACGTCGCCGTCGACTCCGTCGCCGCGGCGCGCGCCATGACCGAACACCTGATCTCGCTCGGCCGCACCCGGATCGGGGCGATCGGCCGCAGCCGCGGCGTCTCCACCGGATCGGTCCGCCTGAAGGGCTTCAGGCAGGCGCTGCGCGAGGCCGGGCTGCCGTCGGACCCTGAGCTGATCTACGCCACCGAGACGTACTCCCGCGAGGCGGGCCGCCAGGCGATGCTGCGCCTGCTCGACCTGCCGGAGCCGCCCGACGCGGTGTTCTGCTTCAACGACCTGATGGCCATCGGAGCGCTGCGTGCCTGCTCGGAGCGCGGCGTGCGGGTCCCCGACGACGTGGCGGTCGCGGGCTTCGACGACATCCTCGAGGGGCGCTACACCTCCCCCAGCCTGAGCACGGTCACCCCGGATCTCGACTTCCTCGTCGACCGGGTGCTCGACCTGCTGATCGCGCGGATCAACGGAAGCGAGGCGCCAGGCGAACGGGTCAACGTTCCATGGGAGCTGACGCTGCGCGAGTCGACGCTCGGGGCCGCCTGAGCCGGGAAGGCGCCCGACCCGCCTTGCTCAGGCCGTGAGCCGCGCGGCTGCGGCCGCGATGCGTTCGTCGGTCGCGGTCAGCGCGATCCGTACGTGCCGTGCGGCCTTCGGGCCGTAGAAGTCGCCGGGGGCGGCGAGGATGCCACGCTCCGCGAGCCAGGCGACCGTGTCGCGACAGGGCTCATCGCGTGTGGCCCACAGGTAGAGCGAGCCCTCCGAGTCGTCGATCCGGAAGCCTGCGGCCTCGAGGGCAGGGCGCAGGCTCGTGCGCCGCGCGATGTAGCGGCCGCGCTGGGCATCGACGTGGTCACGGTCGCCGAGCATGGCCACCATCGCGGCCTGGATCGGGGCGGGCACGATCATCCCCAGATGCTTGCGGACGGCGACGAGCTCCTGCACGATCGCCGGGTCGCCTGCCACGAAGCCGGCGCGGTAGCCCGCAGCGTTCGAACGCTTGGACAGCGAGTGCAGGGCGATCAGGCCCGTGAGGTCGCCGTCGTTGACCCTCGGATCGAGCACGGAGACCGGTTCGGCTTCCCAGGCGAACTCGCCGTAGCACTCGTCGCTGGCGAGCACCGCCCCGCGCTCCCTCGCTGCGGCGACGAAGGCGCGCAACTCGTCGAGGCCGAGGATGCGTCCGCTCGGGTTGGCGGGCGAGTTGATCCAGATCAGCCGGGCATCATCGGGGATCGAGGCGGGGTCGTCTGAGGCCATGGGTCGCGCATTCGCGGTGAGCGCGCCGACCTCATAGGTGGGGTAGGCACACTCAGGGAACACGACGGCGTCGCCCTCCCCCAGCCCGAGCAGGGTCGGCAGCCAGGCGACGAGCTCCTTCGTGCCGACAACCGGGAGCACGCACTCGTCGGTGAGCTCGACACTTCGCCAACGCGAGGTGAGGTAGTCGATGATCGCCTTGCGGGTGGCGGGGGCACCCCACACCGTCGGGTACCCAGGGGCCTGTCCGGCGGCGGTGAGCGCGTCGACAGCCACCTTCGGCGTCGGGTCGACCGGCGTGCCGACCGAGAGGTCGACGATGCCGTCGGGGTGTTCGGATGCGATCCGCTTGGCCTCGCTCAGCGTGTCCCAGGGAAAATCGGGCAGGCGGGAGCTCAGCCCCATGTCACTGGGCCTGGGGCGGAAGCGCCTCGACGACCGGGTGATCCTTGTCGATGACGCCGAGCTTCGCAGCGCCGCCGGGCGAGCCGATCTCGTCGAAGAACTGGACGTTCACGTCGTAGTACTCGGCCTGGTCCTCGGGGACGTCGTCCTCGTAGTAGATGGCCTCGACGGGGCACACCGGCTCGCAGGCGCCGCAGTCGACGCACTCCTCAGGGTGGATGTAGAGCATCCGGTTGCCCTCGTAGATGCAGTCAACGGGACACTCTTCGACGCAGGCCCGATCCTTCACGTCAACGCATGGCAGACCGATGATGTACGTCACTTTTTTCTCCTTCAGAGTGCTTGCGTTTGTTAGCTTAGCGCCGATTCACGCGGAGGCACACAGGGGCGTTATTCGCAGACGATGCGGTCGCCCGCGTTGTACTTCCACGAGGCGGGCTCGCTCTTGACGACCTTGCCGCCCTTCCAGAACTGGCGGGTCCAGGAGGCGGTGAAGCCCTGGATGGGCGCCTGGGCCTCGCAGCTGGCGTCTCCCTTGATCGTGCGCGTGCTTCCCGAGTAGTAGTCGGACTTCACGATGTCGGTCGAGGTGACCTTCTCCCAGGTCGGCTTGGACCAGATCTCGAAGGTCAGCGTGCCCTGCTTGCCGGAGGCGGACTTGTCGATGTAGCCGCGGATGACCGCGGGGTACTCGGTGTCGTTCTGGAACCGCATGTCGAGGGATCCGTAGTAGATCGTCGACTCGCGACCGGCCGGGTAGCGCGGGAAGTACAGGCTGTGCGGCTTGTGCTCGATGTCCTTGTAGCCTGCGAAGAATCCGGCGTTGAACAGAGTCGTGGCCGCCTGGGAGATGCCGCCTCCAGACTCCTTGACCAGTCGTCCACCGTTGATCACGTAGCCGTCGACGAAGCCGTTGGCTGTTGTGCGCTCCCCGAGTGCGTCGTTGAGGGAGAAGATCTCGCCTGGCATGAGCACGGTTCCGTTGACCAGCTCCGCCGCGCGGCCGAGGTTGGTGTTGCGGTAGGCGGCGTGCGGGTAGTTCGTGTGGAACTTGCCGATGATGGTGAACGCGCCGAGGCTGTTGGCCTTCTCCGTGGTGTACTCGGGCTGCTTCGTCTCGACCTTCACCGGTGTGGTGCGCCCGGCACCGGTGGCGGTGGCGGCCTTCTGCACCGACTCGACGAAGGACTCCTTCGACAGTTCCTCGCCGACGACGGCGGGGACGACCTTGACGGCCGCGCCGTTCAGCGCGAACGAGGCGTCCTTCGCAGGCTTGAGCTTCAGCGCCTTCTGCGCCTCTGCCGTCGACTCGAACAGTTTCTCGGCGTCGAGGGACCCGACCAGCTTGCCGTCCTTCTGGGTGAAGGTGGCCGCCTCGGCAAGCGCCGCAGGGCTGATCTCCATCCTTGTGTCGTTGTGCGTCAGCACAACGGGTCCGCTGACGAGCGGATCGGCGAAGGTGGTCACGACCTCGTCGACCATGGCATCGGTGACGGCGGGATCGGTGGAGTCGATGGCCGCGCTTGCGTGGCCTTGACCCTGGGTGAAGGCACTGGAGACGGCCTCGGTGGACTTGTCGACGTTGAGCGCCTCGGCGTTGGTCGCCTCGGTGCGCACGACCTTTCCTGCGTCGAACTTCACGGTGGCGTCGACGCCCTCGACGGCGAAGGCCGCGGCCTGCGACTCGACGGCGCTCTTCAGCTTGCCCTCGTCCACCTCGCGGACGAGGTCGACCTCGCCGCCGCCGGTGAGCGAGTGCAGGATGTCGGCCGGGTTCCAGCTGAATCCCCCGCCCGCGTGGGCGACGGTCTCGTCGTAGTTGGCGGTGAGACCCGCGTCGGCCGGGGTGATCGTCGCGCTGCGGTCGCCCGCGCTGAGCGTGATCGCCTCGTCGACCTTCGGGCCGAGCTCGGTGCGCAGCGTCTCGACCGCCTGCTCAGGAGCCATGCCGCCGATGGAGACTCCGTCGACCGATGCCTTCGCGGGGACCTGGTTGCCCGCCACGAAGTACGACACGACATAGGCGCCGCCGAGAACGACGACGACACCGCCAAGCACTCCGACAACGATCTTCTTGGTCTTGCTCACTTCCACCCCTCATCCGCCATTTCGGGCGCAAACCAGACCAATGCTACGTACTGGACCCTCCGTCCCCAAACGGCGGCGCTCACGACAGACGGACCGACCAGGGCATGGTCAGCACCCCGGGGGCCTTGGCCCCGAGCCTCGCGGCGAACGTCGCGAACTCCGACTCGAGGCTCGGCAGCTTCGCGCCGCCCATCGCCGACTCCGAGGAGGTGGCGGGCTTCAGCAGCGCGACGAGGCCCGGCTCCCCCATGGTGGCGAGCCGGGTCCGTCGGGGGTCGACGCCCGCGAGCGCACAGGCCCGCTCGACGGCGAGGTTCTGGCCTCCGAGGTGGTCGACGAGGCCCCGCTCCTTGGCGTCGGCTCCCGTCCAGACCCGGCCACGGGCGAGCTTCTCGAGGTCGTCGTAGTCCATGCCGCGGTCGTGGGCGGCGAACGTGGTGAAGTCGAGATAGACCCGGTCGAGGAAGCGGTTGAGTCGCTCCCAGTCCGCCTCGGTGAACTCGTGCGCACTGGAGAAGGTGCCTGCGGCCGCGCCGACGTTGATCGTCTCGCGCACCAGGCCCAGCTTGTCGTAGAGCCCCTCGGTGACCATCTTGCCCGCGAGCACGCCGATCGAACCGGTCAGCGTGGTGGCCTGGGCGACGATCTCGTCTGCAGGCATCGCGACGTAGTAGCCGCCCGACGCCGCGACCGACTCCATGTGCGCGACGACTGGCTTGCCAGCCTCGCGCAGGCGCAGCACAGAGCGTCGGATGAAGTCGGATGCGACGGCGGAACCGCCGGGAGAGTCGATCGAGAACACCACGGCCTTGACATCGTCGTCGCGCAGGGCGCTGCGGAGCTGCTCGTCGATCACGTCGGCGCCTGCGTTCTGACCGCCGAGCGCGGAGCGGGCACCGCGTCCGGTGACGATGCCGCCACGCAGCTGCACGAGCCCGATCTTCGGGCCCTTCGGGCGGAGCTTCTTTGCCAGCTCGGCCTTGTTCGAGTAGCGGTGGGCGAACAGCAGGGACTCGGGTTCGACCTGCCAGGCCTTCAGCACCGCGGCATAGGCCTCGTCGCGGTAGCCGATCTTGTCGATCAGCCCGATCTCGAGGGCCCGCTCCGGCTCGACGGGGGCGTCGTTGACGGCCTCCCAGACGGCCTCGGTGGAGAGCTTGCGGCGCCGCGCGATGTCGGAGACGAGCGACTCGACGATCGACTGGCCGAGGCGCGCGGTCATCTCGCGCTGCGGCTCGGTGATGTGGTCCGCGGCGTATGTGTTGGCTGCGGTCTTGTACTCGTGGCGCTGCCCGAACTGCGGCTCGACCCCGACCTTGTTGAGCAGGCCCTTTAGCAGCGTCATGCTCATCTCGAGACCCTCGATGCACACCGCGCCGGTCGGCTGCAGCCAGATCTCCCGTGCAGCGGTCGCGAGATGGTAGGCGCCGAGCCCATGGGTCAGTTCGCCGAACGATTCGGCCCACGCCATGGTCTTCTTCTTGGCCCCGAACTCCTCGATCAGTTCGGCGATCTCCTCCGCGTGGGCGATGGTGGTCGACGACGGGACGGCGTGCACGATGAGGCCCACCACCCGGTCGTCGTCGGCGGCGGTGCGGAGGTGGTCGCGGAGCGAGGCGAGGCTTGTCGAGTTGATCAGCTGCAGCGCCTGCAGCGGGTTCGAGGGGCGGGAAACGAGGACGCCGCGCGCCATGTCGAGTTCCAACACGATCGGTTTGTCACCGGTGACTTTGCTGAGAATGTCGCTGATACCCATGTTCCAAGAGTACGGACGGCTCAACCCCGCACGGAGGTGGCGACGACCAGAGCGACCTCCGTCCGCGAACTGTCGACCTTGGTCGCTGCCCGACAGGTCGGCGTCGGTGTGGACGCGACCGGGGCCCTCCCCCGAAGGGAAGGGCCCCGGTCGCGGCCGGTCAGTCGAGGATCGACTTCGCGGTGGCCACCACGTTGTCCGCGGTGTAGCCGAACTCCTCGAAGATCTTCTCGCCGGAGGCGGACTCACCGAAGTGCTCGATCGAGATGGAGGCACCCTTCGGGCCGATGTACTTGGCCCACCCCATTGAGATGCCTGCCTCGATGCTCACGCGAGCGGTGACGGCAGCCGGCAGCACCGACTCCTTGTACTCGTCGCTCTGCTCGTCGAACCATTCCTGGCACGGCATCGACACGACGCGCGTGGCGATGCCCTCGGACTGAAGCTTGTCCTGCGCGTCGAGCGCAACGGACACCTCGGAGCCGGTGGCGATCAGGATCAGCTTCGCGTCACCGTCAGCCTCGCTGACGACGTAGGCCCCCTGGGCCACACCCTCGGCGGAGGCGTAACGGTCGCCGCGCGGGATGGTGCGCAGGTCCTGGCGCGACAGGATGAGACCGGCGGGGCGGTCGGTGCGGCGCAGGATCTCGCCCCAGGCCACAGAGGTCTCGTTGGCGTCCGACGGGCGGACGACGTCGAGGCCGGGGATGGCGCGCAGCGCGGCGAGGTGCTCGATCGGCTGGTGCGTCGGGCCGTCCTCGCCGACTCCAACGGAGTCGTGGGTCCAGACGAAGATCGAGTCGAGCTTCATCAGGGAGGCGAGGCGGACGGCGGGGCGCATGTAGTCGGAGAACACCAGGAAGGTGCCGCCGTAGGCGCGGGTCAGGCCCGAGAGGTTGATGCCGTTGACGATACCGCCCATGGCGTGCTCGCGGATGCCGAAGTGGAGCGTGCGTCCGAACGGGTTGCCCGGCCAGTCCTTCGTGACCCGGTTCTCGGGCAGGAAGGACGGTTCGCCCTTCATCGTGGTGTTGTTCGAGCCCGCGAGATCGGCGGAGCCGCCCCACAGCTCGGGCAGCTGGTCGGCGAGCTCGGAGAGGACCTCGCCGGAGGCGGCGCGGGTCGACTTCTTGCCCTCCTCGAAGACGGGCAGCTTCAGGTCCTCCGGCAGCTTGCCCGCCTGGACGCGCTGCAGCAGCGCCGCCCCTTCGGGGTTGGAGGAGACCCACTCGGCGAACTTGGCGTCCCATGCCTCGCGCGCGGCCTTTCCGCGCTCGGCGAGGGCCTTGCGCGAGGCGTCGACGACGTCGTTCTGGATCGCGAACGGCTCCTGCTCGAAACCGAGCAGTTCCTTGAGCGCCGCGATCTCCTCGCCGCCGATCTTCGAGCCGTGCACTGAGTGCGAGCCCTGCTTGTTGGGCAGCGGCCAGCCGATGACGGTGGTCAGGCGGATGTAGCTCGGCTTGTCCGTGACGGCCTTCGCCGCCTCGATGGCGTCGTAGAGCGCCTGGATGTCTTCCTTGTACTCGGTGCCGCCGTTGGTCCAGTCGACGTGCTGGACGTGCCAGCCGTAGGACTCGTGGCGGGCGTCGACATCCTCGTTGAACGAGATGTTGGTCTCGCCCTCGATGGTGATCCGGTTGTCGTCGTAGATCATGACGAGGTTGCCGAGCTCCTGCGTGCCCGCGAGCGAGGAGGCCTCGGACGAGATGCCCTCCTGCAGGCAGCCGTCGCCGGCGACGACGTAGACGAAGTGGTCGAAGACGGACTCGCCGACCGGCTTCTCGGGGTCGTACAGGCCGTGCTCACGACGGGCGGCCATCGCCATGCCGACGGCGTTCGAGATGCCCGAGCCGAGCGGGCCGGTGGTGCACTCGACGAACTCGGTGTGCCGGTACTCGGGGTGGCCGGGGGTCTTCGATCCCCAGGTGCGCAGCGACGAGATGTCGTCGAGCTCGAGGCCGAGGCCGCCGAGGTAGAGCTGGGCGTACTGCACCATCGAGGCGTGTCCGGCCGAGAGCACGAAGCGGTCGCGGCCGATCCACTTGGAGTCGGTGGGGTCGGTGTTCATGACCTTCTGGTACAGAAGGTGGGCCACCGGGGCCAGCGAGACGGGGGTACCCGGGTGTCCGTTTCCGGTCTTCTCGACGGCGTCGACGGCGAGGATGCGTGCCGTGTCGACAGCGCGAGCGTCCTGTTCGGTCCACTCAAGAGACACAGTTATTCCTAACTACTTTGTTGCTGCGGCTGGCGACAGCCTACCGCTCAGGTCTTGTGGTCGTTTGCGAGGCCCACGCCTAGGAACCGTCGGGTTCGTAGTACAGGAACGAGCTCGCGTCGAAGTCGACGACGGCCGCTCCGGGAACCTCCGCAGGGGTGTCGGGCGAGTCGGCCGCCTCGCGACGGGAGCCGGGGTCGACGGGCCGGACTGTCTCACCGAGTGCCTCACGCACCTGCTTCTGCACGTCGTTGGTGGCGTCGGTCGGGTCGAACTTGCGGGTCTCTGCCATCACTCACCTCGCTGTACCGGGGGCTGATCCGACCAGGGGAAGACGATCCACTGGTCGGTGGACTTCCAGATGAAGTCGGGCTGCACGACGGTGCGCGGCTTCGCGTACAGCACCGCGGAACGGACCTCCGCACCGAAACCGCGCAGCAGCTTGATCACGAGGCCGAGGGTGCGACCGGAGTCGGCCACGTCGTCGACCACGAGGATGCGCTGCCCGGCGATGGAATCGGTGTCGAGCATCGGGGCAAGCAGCACGGGGTCGGGGAGGGTCTCGTTGACGTCGGTGTAGAACTCGACGTTGATCGCGTCGGTGAGCTTGACTCCCAGCGCGTAGGTCATGGCTCCGGCGAGGGTCAGTCCGCCGCGGGCGACCGCGATGATGCACTGCGGGTCGAAGCCCGTGTCGACGACCGCCTGGGACAGGTCACGCGAGGCGGCCCCGAAACCCTCCCAGGTCAGAATTTCCTTGTCCGTCAGGTCGGTCGCGTCAGCGTGGTAAGCCATGCGCCCCATCCTAATGCCGCCCCGACAACCGGCGCTGGCGGCCCGGATCAGGAGAAGACGAGGGTGACGAACACGACGTCGAGCCACCGGTCGAACTTGCGACCGACCTGGGGCAGCCTGCCGGAGACCTCGAAGCCGAGCTTCTCGTGGAAGGCGATCGACTGGGCGTTTCCGCCGTCGATGACGCCGACCATGGCGTGCACGTCGTTTCCGCGGGCGATGTCGATCAGCGCGTTCATCAGCATCCGGCCGAGGCCGGCCGCCCTGTGGCCGGAACCGATGTAGACGCTGTGCTCGACCGTGTGGGCGTATCCGCCGAGGTGTCGGAAGGGGCCGTAGCTGGCGAATCCGGTGACGATCCCCTCCTCCTCGACCACGAGCACCGGGAAGTTGCCCGCGGAGAGCCGTTCGAACCAGGCCCGCCGGTCCGCGACGGACACGGGTTCGAGCGCGTAGGACGCGGTCGTGCCGACTCCCGCCTCGTTGTAGATCTCCGTGATCGCCGGGATGTCGGCGTGCTGGGCGGGACGGATCGTCGGCATGGCCCCATCGTAAATGCGCGACGAGGCCCGACTGCGCGCGCGGCGCGCCGTGGACCGCGGTCGCACGACGTCGCGACCGTGGTCGAGGCCCCGCGTCCGTGCACTTCCCTTGAGTCGACCTCGGCACCCGGCGCACCATTAGGATCTCGCCATGCCACACGACGTGACCCCTGACGGCCTGCACCTGCTCACCGGAGAGTGGGGAGCCCTCGGCGTCGAGGAGATCGGCGCGACCGTCGTGTCCTGGCGCCCCGGCGGCCGGGAGCGTCTGTACACCGCCTCCGACGCGGTGGTCGGCGCCGAGCGGATGTGGCACGGAGGCATCCCCGTCTGCGCGCCCTGGTTCGGCGGGGGCAACGGTGGCGTCCCGTTCATCCACGGCCTCACCCCGAAGGTGCGGTGGCGGACCCTCGAGGTGACCGCCGACGAGGGAAGGGCCCACATCGTGCTGGTCACCGATGCGCAGGTGATGAGCCACCTGCCCTGGGCCGACCGGTTCCCGGCCGACCTGCGCTACGAGCTCGACGTGGTGGCCGACGCCACGACGCTGACGATCGGCCTGACCATCGCAAGCCCCAGCCGCGACGCGGTCGTCGAGATGGCGCTGCACCCCTATCTGCTTACCGACACCGCGCGCACGCAGGTGACGGGCCTGGGCGGCGTGACCTACCACGACTTCTCGAACGGTCTCGACGGCGTCGGGGAGGACCCCCTCGCGGTGGCGCGGGACGTGGACCGCGTCTACACGCAGGCTCCCCCGACCACCAACACCGACGGCTCGTCGACGCTTCAGCTGGCCGCCCAGGGCGCCAACTCGGTCATCGTCTGGAATCCGGGGCCCGGCAACGACCAGCCGCGCGAGGAATGGGCCGACTTCGTCTGCGTCGAGTACGGAGACGTGAAGTCGGGGGCCCTGACGATCCCGGCGGGATCGAGCCACCTGCTGCGGCTGTCGATCATCGCCGGCTGAACCTCGCGTCAGCGCCCGAGCGCCTCCGCCTCCGCGCCGATCGTCGTGTCGTCCCCGTGCCCCGTGTGCACGACGGTGTCGTCGGGCAGCG
>RRZT010089368.1_pt1 | contig 32214 bp, 24 predicted proteins | sample 2165551 | NCBI WGS metagenome assembly RRZT01 (sample SAMN10456910, study PRJNA506462) | wastewater metagenome | biome: wastewater; feature: sludge; material: wastewater sludge; isolation source: wastewater sludge with Escherichia coli K12::gfp cells carrying plasmid... | place: USA: Moscow, Idaho...
TCACCAATACGCTCTCGCAAATAGAGAACAGCCAGCCTGGACTGGCAATTGCGTTCTACATCAATTGCCTGCCGCTCACGCTGGGACAGATATTGCCCGGCCTCGGGCAGATGTTCGTCCTCGGCACTTGTTTGCCGCTTACCTGCCAAGAAACCCTGCAAAACACGATGAGCAATCAAGTCGGGATAACGGCGAATTGGCGAGGTAAAGTGCAGGTAATAGTTGGCCCCTAAACCAAAATGCCCGACGTTCTCAGCTGAGTACCGTGCCTGCTGCATGGTGCGCAAGAGGAGGTTATTCACCACATAGGCTGCTGGGGAATGTTTGGTTCGCTCCAACACCTGGGCAAACCACTGTGCTTCTACTTCCGGTTTAGGCAGATCAAGGGCAAGCACCTTGGCCATATCGGTAAATGCCTCCAGCTTAGCTGGATCCGGCAGTTCATGAATACGGTACAGGACTTTTCTCTGAGCCTTGGCCACGGTTTCTGCCACGGCCTCATTTGCCGCCAACATGCAATCTTCAATGAGCATGTGAGCCTGATTGCGAGGGGCAGGATGCATATCAACAATCCTATCATTTTCAAGAACAATCTCTGTTTCCGGGGCATTGAATTCGAGCCCGCCACGAGCCGCGCGATTTTTCTTGAGTAAGCTTACCAAGGCCTGTGCTGCCTCAAGCATGGGGACAAAAGCTGCGTACTGTTCCCTTAAACCGGCATCACCAGCAAAGAGCATCTCCTGCACCAGGGTGTAGGTGAAACGCTTCTGGCTGCGAATCATGCTTTTAACAAAGCGTTCACCTGTTCGTTTCCCCCGATGGTCAAAGGTAAGGATGGCGGTAAAGGTAGGGCGATCCTGCTCAGGCACCAAACTGCACAGAGAATTCGAAAGTCGCTCCGGCAGCATGGGCAACACCCTATCTGGCAGATAAACACTGGTCCCCCGACGATAGGCTTCCCTATCTATGGCTGAGCCGGGCAGCACATACCAACTGACATCAGCAATGGCAACGTAGAGCTGATAGGATTTGCCTTTTTTCAGCACACAGATAGCATCGTCAAAATCTCGGGCATCTTTTCCATCTATGGTTACAAAGGGAAGATGGCGCAGATCTTCGCGCCCCTCTTCACAGCTGACACATTCGTTAAGGGATTCGGCCTCGTGGAGCACCTCTTGGGGAAAACCTCCTGCAAGCGAGAAGGATCGCATGGCCATCTCAACCTGCACATGGACATCCCAGGGGTCACCCAAGATCTCGACAATCTTGCCTTGAGGCTCTTGCCCAGCAGAACCATAATCAACAATATCCACCACAACTGCCTGGCCATCTGCCGCTTGCGCCAGGTTATCACCTTTGGCAATAGTTACGGCATAGGGAAGACGATCATTGTCCGGCAAGACCGTTCCACCCAAGTTATTTACCTCATAGATGCCGCAAATCTGGGTAAAGGCACGTTTTATAACCTGCGTTATCACCCCCTCCCGCCGCCCTCGTTCCTCTTTAATGATCCGCACAAGGATAACATCGCCATGTGAAGCTCCACCCAGATTCGCCTGCGGGATGAACACATCTTTTTTTCCCTTTGCCTCTCCTTCTACCATCGCAAAGCCAAAACCCTTGGCCGTCAGATCCAGAACAGCCCGAAGTTCACTAGCAGGTTTTGCCAGCACATAGCCTTTTTTTCCTTTATCGGTAATCCTTCCTTGCGAGCGAAGATTGTCTAATACTTGCAGCAACTGTTCTTCTTTTGGTGGCAATCTAAGCTTTTGCCATAAAGCAGTCAGAGATAGGGGAGTTCTTCTCCCGGCAAGCAAGGCGAGAACTTCGACTTCCAGGGCAGTTTTCGAATTTTTCTTTTTTAATTTCCTTATGGGAATGAGGCTAACCCCTTGAGGCCCTCTTCTCGGTCTTTTTTTTCTCACGAAATATCCTCTTATTTTTTCTGTGTTTTTCAATAAATACCAAAAACATCTTTTTTATGGTGGCTCAGGTGCTTATCTGATAGTGTATAAGCTTTCTCTGACCATATTTTCCCAAAAGTCTCGCTGCATGCAGTACGAAAAATTCGATATTGATGGGTACCGCCAGTCCATGCTGCCAATCATTGGCAACACACCTGAAACCAAGGTGTTCTGGGATGCCCTTGATTTTGCCTACCGTGCCCACATTGATCAACGCCGCCGTTCGGGCGAACCCTACATTATGCACCCTTGCGAGGTAACTCGCATTCTCGCCACAGAACTCGATATTCGTACACCAGAGATCCTTGCTGCCGCATTGCTGCATGATACGGTGGAAGATGTGGATGAGGTGACCACTGAACTGCTGCAGGAAAAGTTTGGGCCCAATGTCGCGGCCATAGTGGAGGGTTGCACCAAGGTAACCCATTATGCCGGAGATAACCAGACATTCAAAAAATTAGTCCATAGAAAAATCTTCAGTGGGGCCGCGGCCAAGCTGGAGGTGATGCTTGTTAAACTTGCGGACAGGCTCCATAACCTCCGCACCTTGCGGAGCATGCCTCGCAATAAAAAACAAAAAATCTCCGATGAAACTTTAGATATTTACGCCCCACTGGCAAATATCCTAGGTCTCTTTGATATCAAACGGGAAATGTATAACCTGGCGCTCTGCCATAAATTTCCCCGGCAGAGTAGTAAACTTAATTCCCATATTGATTCTCTGCGCAATAAGCCAGAAATCCTCGCCATAGTGCAAAACGTGCAAGAGGCACTTGATACGAGTGGCATAGATGCTTCAGTTTCCCTGCGGACCAAAGATCTCTGGGCCTACTATGATATTCGTAACCATATCCTCATGCAGGAAATCGAAAAGCCACAGGAGTTCATTATCTTAGCGGGCAGTCGTAATGCCTGTTACCAGGCCATGGGTGTGCTCAACAACATTTATCCTCCCTCGCCCCGCTCCATTCGTGATTTTATCGCCAGGCCCAAACCCACCGGTTACCAGGGCTTGCACGTTAAACCAAACATCAACGGTAATATTTATCTCTTTAAAATCCGCACGGAAGAGATGGCACGCCGAGCACGGCGAGGGTTGGTGCGAGACTGGGCTAACGACAGCAAGGTAAACAGCAAATTTTTTGAAGCGATTCAGGAAATGTTTGATATTCTCGGTAGCGACGATTCTGTCTCTTACCGGGACATGATTGCTGCCTCAGGCCGCAAGGAGATCTATACCTATACCCCCCGCGGAGACCTGATCACTCTGCCTGTTAACTCCATTGTGCTGGACTTTGCCTTTCGTGTGCACAGCGCCATTGGCCAGACCTGTATCGGCGCTATGATCGGCAAGCAAAAAGTGGGGAAAGACCATAAGCTGAGCGACGGCGATATGGTCAAAATTATTCGGCAGAAAGAACCCGTCAGCTTCTCCCAGGATATTCAGGCCCTTTGCCAGACCCCCAAGGCCAGGTCTGAGCTGGCTAAAGACTTTCGCTTGCGCAGAGAAGAAATTTCACTACTCATCGGCGCCTCGGTTTTGCATCAGGAGCTGCGTCGTTACGGCATCCCTCGGGAGATACTGGAAAAAGACGAAATAAACGATATTCTCTCCTACTTTGGCGTGCGTTCCCTGCAGGAACTCCAACTCGCCTTGGGAGAAGGACGGGTTCGTCTGCATGAACTGGTTTTTGAAATAAGAGACTGTCTCTATGCTGGCCACACCACCTTTGTGCAATCAACCGGCATATTAAATCGGGTTGACCTCTCAACTTTAGATCCGGTTGTTGTAAAATTCTCAGCCTGCTGCAGGCCAAGTCCATTAGATAAAGGCAATATTGGACTGCTCAGTGAACGAGGCTTGTCCCTGCACCGCAAAGACTGTGTCCAGTTACAAAAGATTAACTTCCAAAGAGAAGATGCTGTGGAAGTGCGCTGGAAGCTCAACCAAACACTCATCACCAAGCCACAGAAAATTATCGCACTGAATACGAATCGCAACCGTCTGCTCCTCATGCTTGCGGTCGCCCCGGAAGAAATGCGCTTATCCGAGCTGGTTCACTTGGGAAAAACTACCACCTCGGGAGACTGGGAGGTGAGCTTTAATGTCACCGATCTTTATGGGATAAAAAAAATAATTCGTCATTTTTCTCGCTCCGGGCTTCTCTACGACTTCGAACTTGAAAGTTAGACGTGATGGGCATTTGCGAGGAAAATCGCCAAAATAAAAGACAATGCTTGACAACCACATTGTGGTGGCTATAATTCAATTTAGGAATTCTGTCTCAGTCAGGAATTGATTCTTTTTGAGAATCTTTTTCGACCCCGCCCTGATGTACGTGACGCTTTCCGCTTTTGGCGTCTGTCGTACCGTTTCCTTCCTTTCCGGTATACGACAGACGCCATTTTTTTTGTGATTTAAGCGAACGTATCAATTTTGCTAAGAGCTGACGAAAATCTGCTCCTGTAACTTCTTCTGCGCCAAGACTTCGCAAATGGCTGGTTGTCATCTGGCAATCGATTAAAGAAATCCCCCACTTCGGTGCCTCTTTGCAGAGGGTTGCCAAGGCAAGCTTGGAAGCGTCTGCAACCGCCGAAAACATAGATTCTCCAAAAAAAACCTGATCTAAACAAACACCGTACAGTCCACCAACTAGCTTGCCATTTAACCAGCATTCGAGTGAATGCGCGTAGCCCAGTTCATGCAAGATAATATAGGCTTCTTGCATCTCAGGTGTAATCCAGGTGCCACGCTCACCCCGACGGCGGATATTTGCACAGGTGGCAATAACCTCTGCAAAGACACTATCAACGCTCATGGCAAATTTCTGGGACCTCATGGTGCGGGCCAATCTTCTTGTAAAGTGAAATCGAGCAGGAAAGAGTACCAGCCGTGGGTCCGGTGACCACCACAGAAGAGGGTCTTTTTCGCTGTACCATGGAAAAATCCCGAGTCTATACGCCTCCAAAAGTCGTGCAGGACTTAAATCGCCACCCACGGCAAGAAGTCCATCCGGCTCAGCAAAGCTCGGAGAAGGAAAAGAAAAATCATTTTTATGGAGGCGAAAGAGAGGCATGGAAGAATCCTAAAAAATCAGAGGAAAAGAATCCATTTTTATTTTGTATCTTTTTTGTATCCTTTTTAAAGTAAAGGTGGGCAAACAAAAAAAACGCTTATTGTCTGTGCCATAGGAGTGAAAAATGGATGATAAAAAAAGCTGGGATAATATCCCGTCTTTGGATAATCTTCGAGTTGATTGGGATTATGCACCTGAAAACCCCCATGGGCGCAGGGATTCCCGGCGTTTAAGCGGCAAGACCCTGGTCAGCCTCTTTGGTGTTCCTGCTATCCCCATTAAAATTGCCACATCTACAACTATTTGCAAAGGGATACTACAGGATATCAGCAACTGCGGCGTTGCTGTACGTGTGCAGCAGCCCCTGGCAGAAAATGAAAAAGTAAAGGTAGGATTTTTTCTCGGAAGCAATAAAATTATCTGTAAGGGCCTCGTTAAGCACACCTGCTCAGACACTTTGGGTTATACTAGTGGCATTTCCCTGCTTGACATGACAGAGGACAACAAACAAATTATACAGGAACTCTATGCCTCTGCCGTGTTAAAAGAGGCCATATAATGCTCGTGCATAAGCAAGCTAGGTGTTTATTTGCAGCTTGTGTAGACCGATTTTAATAAACATTTAAGGCCTTTTGCCTCGACGAGCTTGCCCATTATCCCATGAACATTACAACCGACCAAAGACGCGACAATGAAAACCCCTTTCACGATCTCCTTGACCCTGAACTTTTTTTCCCCGAACCTGGACGTGAAACGCCCTGTCCGGCTCTTATTCTCGACCTCTTAACTGGCAAACAGTTACTGCATTTGGGAGGAGAGGCAGGGGCGGGGAAAACGCTTACCTGCCAAGTCATCATGGAGCGGCTTCCCTCCACCTTTCAAGCGGTTTATATTGAAAATCCCGAAGGTTCCTTCGATGACCTGATCAAATATGCCTGCCTGTCCATGGGTACATATCCTGAATCCAGAACGGAACATGTAACATGGCCGGAGGAGTTCAATAAATTGCTTACACTCCATCAGGAACAAAACACCAACTCGCAAGTTCTTCTTATAATTGACGAGGGAGAAAAACTCTTTGCTGCAACCCTTGATCGACTGATCAATCGCAATCGCCAGCCCCAGGAAACAGAACCACCCTTTGCCTTGCTCCTTTCCGGCAGAGGGGAATTGCAGTACCTTTTGCAGCAACTATCAGCCCTGACTCCTGAAAACAGGCCAGACGCCAGCTATACCCTTTCTCCGCTCTCACCAGAAGAGACAGAAAAATATCTGCAATACCGCTTACATGCCGCCGGTTTACCATGGGATTCGCACGTAAATATCTTCAATACTAAAACCGTTACCGCTATCTGGGCTCAGAGTCAAGGCAATCTCAGACAGATCAACACCTATGCTGCAAAACTAGTTGACAGACCGATACCGGCAAAGAGGACGAAGAACCGAAAACAAAAGGAGCCAAAGCCGATTGTATCTGACTTTGTGCCCGTGCCGGAGCCAGACCTGGAGGAATCATATCAGGCAAATTATCCTGCCGAACTGATTACAACTTCCTATGATATCTTGATGAAAAATAAGTTGATCCCTCTGGTCTTGCTTGGTGTTTCTCTCTTTTTTCTGGTGGCTGGTTTTATCCTCAACAGGAGAGCTCACAGCCCGACAATGACGGCAAAGATGACACTAGAACAGGTTGAGAATAAAAATACCACTGCACAAAATATTAATGATTCTATGGATTTCTCCCAGATAAAACACCAAATTGAGGTGGAGGCGGGGGAAATTAAAGATAACCTCCCACCCTCGGAGCAACCAGATGGGCAAAAGATTCTGCAACGGCGTCTCGCTGCAAGTACCGCCCTAATTGCCGCAAGTTACCGAGGAGAATGGACTATCCTTTTACTCAGTTTATCTGGAGAGAAGGCTGAAAAGGAGCTCGTTCAGCTCCTGGTCAGCCCTGATCTCTACCCGGTTGTCGATCAGATTTACCTGGTGCACGGCAGGGATTTTCCCACTTCCTTCTATCTTTACTATGGTATTTACAACGACATGGAGGCAGCACGGGTGGTACGCAATAATATGCCGGTTAATCTGCGAAAACATCATCCCTATCCTGTGCCCATAGTAGATGCCCTAAAAGAGAACTCTGAATAGAGACCAATTTTTTGCAGCTGACACCTTCGCCAACCAATCTTTAAAATCATGAACATTTTACTGGCCAACCCAAGGGGATTTTGCGCGGGCGTGAACCGCGCCATTGCTATTGTTCGTTCTGCCTTACACGATGCAGGCGAGCAGGTCTACGTGCTCCACGAAATAGTACACAATACCCATGTGCTCAATGATCTCAAGAACCTGGGGGCTCTATTTGTTGAAGATCTTGACGATATCCCAACTGGGTCACTCGTTATTTTCAGTGCCCATGGTGTCTCGAGGGCTGTGGAAGAACAAGCCCGGCAGAGACAACTCCGCACCATTGACGCCACTTGCCCTCTAGTGGCCAAGGTGCACAAGCGCATTATTCGTTTGCACAAGATGGGATGCGCTGTTCTTGTGCTCGGGCATAAAGGACATCCAGAAGTTGAAGGTACCTGTGGCCAGATTCCAGGACCTGTCTTTGTCATTTCAAAGCCAGAGGAGGTAAAGAATCTGCCCATTTCACCAGAGATGCGGGTTGGTTATGTGACGCAGACAACCTTGAGTGTTGACGACACGAAAGACCTGCTTGAGGCAATGTACAGCCACTTCCCACACATTGAAGGCCCTGACCGCACGGACATCTGCTATGCCACCACCAATCGGCAGGCGGCAGTCCGGCAACTGGCCGAGTCTTGCGATATTGTACTTATTGTCGGCTCAAAAAACAGTTCTAACTCAAATCGTTTGCAAGAGGTGGCACTTGCCCTGCATACCCCAGCCTATCTCATTGATCATGCGGATGAAATAAACCCTACGTGGCTGGAACGGATAAAGCGGGTCGGGGTGAGCGCAGGGGCCTCTGCCCCGGAACATTTAGTAGCCGGGGTCATTGCCAAGCTGCAGCAGATATGCCCTGCCAGGGTAGAAGAGATGCAGGGAAAAGATGAATTAATAAATTTTTCACTAGATACAACAAGCTAGAGCTACAACATCTATTTGTTCCGCACCAGAATATAGCTGACCAGGCTGCCAAGCAGTTCGACAGAGGATGCTGAAGTCTCGCGGACGGCAAAAGGCGCAAGCTCTGACACTGCCTGCCCAAGCAGATCTTGTGCTGTCTCTAGTGCCGATTGAAAACCGCCCCATCGTTTCACAAAGGCTACCATTTCCTGGTATGCTGAGGCATTTGCTCGCTCTTTTTCAAAGAGGTGTGCCATTTTATGGCGTTCCTTCTTATCTGCCTTGGCGAAGGCACGAATAACAGGCAAGGTCATTTTCCCTTCCTGAAAGTCATTGCCCACAGCTTTCCCGGTTTTTGCGGCCTCTCCGGTATAATCGAGCAGATCATCCACAATTTGAAATGCCGTTCCAACCAATTCGCCATATCGGCTCAAGGCCCTTATATCTTGTCGCGTCGCACCGGCATATAGGCATCCCAAAGTGCAGGCAGAAGAAATGAGATTAGCGGTTTTTTGTGCCACAACCGCAAAATAGCTTTGCTCATCGGCAAGAGAATTACCAATGAGACGTTTTTGTGCAAACTCACCATTGACCATGGCCGTAGTGGCGGCACAAAAACTCTCAAGCCCGGCAGTGCCTGTAAGGTTGCCAATTAAATGCATACTGCGAGCATGAAGCCAATCTCCGCCTAAAATTGCCGCATCCATACCAAAGCGCTGCACCGTGCTCTCTTGCCCACGACGTAACGATGCATGGTCAATAACATCATCATGCATTAGTGTTGCCGTGTGGAGATACTCAAAGGCTGTGCCAAGCAACAAAAGCTCGGCATCATTGCGGCCACAACACCGGGCACAGGTCACCGTGAGAAATGGGCGCAGGCGCTTCCCCCCGCCCATGAGTGCATGGGTTAACACCTCATGTAAAAGTGCATCACACCCGGCAAGTGATTGCTTTAGATCAGCACGAATTGTTGATTCGACTTGCTGAGCAAGAAAAAGCATATCACTTTTTAGCTTTGTAATAGATGTGTCAACGGGCATCGTCCTTCTCACCGGAAAAAAATAAAGCCACCTTGTCAAGGTCATCTACCACAGGACTAGGAGGCAGGCTTTTTAAAAATTGGCGGCCGTAACTCTTGCCTGTTAGGCGAGCATCTAAGACAGCAATAACTCCCCTGTCTGTTGCAGAGCGCATCAAGCGGCCAGCTCCCTGCCGCAGCGTAAAGATTGCCCGAGGGATCTGAAACTCAAAAAATGGGTTGCCACCCATTTCCTGTATTCGTTTGATACGTGCCATAATAACAGGGTCTGAGGGGACTTCAAACGGTAACTTATCCATCACAACAAGACTCAGTGCCTCTCCAGGGACATCTACGCCTTCCCAGAAGCTAGCCACAGCCAGTAAAACGGAATCAATTTGCTGACAAAATTGCCGTAGCAGCGTGTGCCTCGGCGCCTGGCCTTGCATAAATAAGGGAAAATCAAGACGCCTCTCCAGATAGCTCAAGGCTCCTTCCATGGCCTGGAAAGAGGTAAATAGAAGCAGGGCTCTGCCATGCGCCAGGCCAATTAGCTCTTCCATTCGAGCATAGACTGCCTGTTGATAGCCGCTCTCCGTTGGGGCAGGAAACCTGCGTGGGGGAATATAGAGTAGCGTCCGCCTTTTATAATCAAAGGGGGATGGCAGACGCAAAGAGGGTGTTTCTGCGGGGAGACCAAGGCTAGCATACAGATAATGAAAAGTGCCACTCGCTGTTAAGGTGGCCGAGGTGAAGAGGCAGTGCGCAACGTGGGCATACAAGGTTTTATGCAGATCTGCTGCGACTTCAACTGGCGAGGCAGAGAGGGTGATGTTCCTTTCCCCTCTTTCGTACCATGAAATATAAGACGACATCTCCCCTTCTTCTTCACAAGAAGAGATAGCCATAATCTGCTTCAAGCGCCCGCCCAGCTCTTCCGCTCTTTGCCCATACTGCTCCCACGGCCCATCCTGTTTTTCCTTAACTGCCTTAATGCGTTCCGATAACCTGGAAAACAAGGCAACAAGGTGATTTCCCAGTTCAAATGCCTTACTAAAGATCGGGCTGTCCCAAGCTATGGCAAAACGCCCTTTCTCTGGGGGGAAAAAAAAAGTAAACCGCTCAATGGCTCCCACAAGCTCGTTCACTGCCCCCTGAATGTCTGTCAGCACCTCGCCGGCAAGATCAATTTGGGCACTCCGTTCAATATCCCCTGCCAGATCAAGCGTTTGAAATTTTGAAAAAGTAAAACCAAAAAATTGAGTTGCCACCTGTTCCAGGTGATGGGCCTCATCAAAAAGAACGGTCTCATAACGGGGCAATACCTCGCCGAAGCCTGTTTTTCTTACAACGAGATCAGAGAAGAGGAGGTGATGGTTCACCACAAGCAAATCAGAGTCAGCGGCATCACGGCGGAGCCTGGTCAGGAAACAGGCAGACCCATCTGGGCAGGCATTCCCCAAACAAAAATGGCTCTGGCAACAAATCTTCTGCCAAAGAGGTGCATTGCCGGGTAACCAATCCAGCTCTGTTCGATCACCGTAGCGTGTGTTTTCAATCCACTCGTTGATTTTCTGCTGGCGTGATTCGCTAAATAACTCCTCTTGAGCTGCACTTACCAGCTGGTGCCACCTGTATAGGCAGAGATAGTTCTGTTTGCCCTTGACACAGAGCGCCTTCAGCCCAGGTGCCAGATAACGAATAATAAAAGGGATTTCACGATGTAAGATCTGATCCTGCAGATTGCGAGTATTAGTGGAAACAACAACCTTCCTGCCCGACAAAATAGCGGGAATTAAGTAGGCAAGCGTCTTGCCAAGCCCGGTCTCCGCCTCAACCACTAAACAAGAGGCCTCTTTGCCTTCCTCTCTATCTGCTTCAAGCATGTTCTCCACAGATTCAGCCATTTGCAACTGCCCTGGACGGCAGGAATACCCTTTTAAATGAGTGGAGAGTATACCTCCATCAGCAAATATATCGTGCATCGAAGCCATCATCGCAAAAAAAATGTCCCATCATTGGCAGAAATCAGAAGAAGAAAAACAATTTTGTCATCTTACTACCACGTCTAGAAGGATGCGGCAATTGCTTCTTCCCGGCAGCAATAAGGCCACATACTTGACAATTAGAGGGTATTAACATTATTATTAAAAGAAGATTAGTTAATAGTTTTTCCCTTAAATTACGTGCATGTATATCGAACCAATTAGTAGCCCAACTGCTGTCGTTGCCGAGGGTGATCTCCTAGCTGAACACGAAATCATCGCTGTTGTCGACGACCTTACAGACATTACAGAACTGCTCTCAGCCTATCTTGAGCAACATGGTTTTTCTACGGTTCGCGCTAACTCGGCTGGCGAGCTACGCTCGCACTTATCCAAGGGAAACCTCGCCCTCGTCCTCCTAGATATCAATCTCCCCGATGGAGACGGCGCCAGCTTACTTCCAGAGTTAAAGGTAATGGCTCCCGATGCGGGCGTCATTATGCTCACCGCAGATGTAAGCTTAGAAACCGCTATGCGCTGTTTACGGCATGGTGCAGACGACTATTTAAGTAAACCCATACATTTGCCCGACCTCTTGGCCAGCATACGGCGCATTCTGGAGAAACGCCGTTTGACTCTGCGCAACAGGCAATACCAGATACAGCTTGAGACAACAAGAAAACGAATCGAGCGGCTGCATGCACTGACGATAAAGATGAACACCGCATACCTGAGTCTGGCCCGGCTGGACAGGATAATGCAGGCCATTCTCACCGGGCTCACCGCACGGGAAGGACTCGGTTTCAACAGGGCCTTTCTTGCTTTATTTGACGAAGAAAATAAAGAACTTAAGGGCAAATATGCCATGGGCCCCACCACCAGGGAACAGGGATTACAGATCTGGCAAGACATAGAAGAACAAAACCTTACTCTTGATGCCCTCCTAACTGCCTGTAATACACCGCTAGCCCCTGGGAGTTCTGCTCTGGAACGCGTCATTCAAGATTTGCATATTGACATAAGAGAGACAAATCACATTCTTTTACAGTCACTCCACAGGAAAGAAGTGATCGTTGTACAGGATGGACAAGCATCCGCCCCGGTTCCGGCGACACTTTTGCAGCTCCTTCAGGTGGATAATTTTATTATCGCACCACTCTACTCGCCAAAACGCTTGCTGGGGGTCATCATTGTTGACCATTTTATGACGCGAGAAGGCTTTTCGGAAGAGCAGCTTCATGCCTTAGAGAGTTTTGCCAGTCAAGCAAGTTTAGCCATTGAACATGCTAGCCTGCATCATGCCATGGAAGAAAAGATTGCTGAACTCGAAAAAACCACAATTGAGTTGCACAAAAACAGGGAAATGCTCATTGAGGCCAGTCGATATTCCACGTTAGGGCAAATGACTGCGCAACTGACACACAATCTTAAAAATCCGATCACTGCCATCGGAGGCACTGCGCGTCTGCTGTCCCGCAAAAACCATCAGGAAGAATCCCAGAAATTTTTCGACATGATGGTGAAAGAGACGGAAAAGGTGGAAAAAATCCTCTCAGATCTGTCACTTTTTGTTGAAAGCACAAAACCTAGCTATGAATTGGTATCTCTTGCAGAAATAGCCAAAGATTCAGTTTTCCTCTACCAACAAGACCTCCTTGCGCGAGACATTGCAGCTGAGTATATCTTTCCTGACAATCTCCCCTTACTAGAACTCGATCAAAAACTGATGCGACAGGCGCTGGTGCACCTTATTTTTAACGCCATTGAGGCTATGCCAACCGGGGGCACCTTAACCCTGCAGATTGAAGTAAGTGGCGGAGGTCTTCTTTTGTCCATTCGAGATACCGGATGCGGTATCAATGCCAACCACCTAGGCAACGTTACTGATCCTTTTTTCACCACCAAAACTGTTGGCATGGGCTTGGGACTGACAAGGGTGCGTCGCATTATTCAAGATCACGGTGGACAACTTTCATTGTTTTTGCAGAATCCATGTGGGGTGGATGCCAAAATTTGGTTACCGATCAGCCATTAATTGTTTCAGGTTTCCTTTCTTTTCAATTAAGATTTTGCCCTTTCTATTTTGCTCATGCTTTTTCTCTTTGCTCTAGTCTTACAAAAAAGCGTGAAATGAAATGATGAAGTTATGGCATTTCCTCTTTTTTTCTGCGATATTGAAATGAGTATCAATCTATTTTATAACATATTCAAATGGGTATTGACTGGTTCCTGGCCAATTAAGCAGTGAATTTGACAGGATTGCAAGCAAATCTGCAAACCATTTGAGAGTTTTTTTATGCAGACAGGAAATATTATTCCACAAGCAAAAGCTTTATTTTGGCTGACCAGCATCCTGTTCTTTTTTCACCTCGCAGCTAGTGTCGCTGAAAATGCTCCAATCCAGGGGAAACACGTATATGCAATAACCATTTCTGGAAACATCGATCCCGGTATGGCTGCCTTTCTTAAAAGAAGTCTGCAGGATATTCCCGATGAACCAGGGTCGCTGATTGTGATTATGATGGATACATATGGCGGCCGGGTCGATGCAGCACTTGAGATGGTTGATGCGCTTCTGGCAGTTAAACAAGCACAAACCATTGCTTTTGTCACCAACAAAGCCATATCGGCCGGAGCTCTTGTCTCCCTTGCCTGCAACCGATTGGTGATGATGCCCAGCAGCACCATAGGAGACTGCGCCCCTATCATGTACGCCAGCGATGGCCCAAAAATGATGGGAGAAAAATTTCAATCTCCATTACGCGCAAAATTTCGGACTCTTGCGAGAAGAAATGCTTACCCGACAGTTTTGGCAGAGGCCATGGTCAGTGACGATCAAGAAATATTTCGCATAATAATGGATGGCAAAGAGCATTTCATCGGCTCTCGGGAGTATAATGATTTAAGTCAGGAGAATAAAAACCGTATCAGCAAAAAAGAAACAATATTGGCCAAAGGGCAGTTGCTGACTATGGATGACACAGAGGCAAAAAACCTCGGTTTCTCATCCTTTACGGCGCAATCTTTTGATGACCTCCTAGCGAAGATGCATGTACAGGTCACAGAAAAAACAGCTTTTAGCCCAAACTGGTCAGAAAAAATGGTTGGCTTTGTTGGCGGCATAAGCACACTTCTTATGTTCATTGGAATAAGTGCAATCTACACAGAAATAAAGTCGCCCGGCTTTGGCGTACCGGGAATCGTTGGAATTGTCTGCCTGGGGCTCGTTTTTTTTCACCAGCACCTTGTCGGCCTCGCCAGCTACACTGAACTCATCTTCTTATTAGCCGGAGCCGTACTATTGGGATTTGAAATTTTTGTGATACCCGGCTTTGGTCTGGCTGGCATCGCAGCAATTATGTGCCTGGGTATAGGCCTCTTATTAGGCTTTCAAGACTTTGTCCTGCCAGACCCTAACTATCCCTGGCAAGGAGAACTCATGGTGCATAACATGATTAATGTGTTCGTGGCCATGCTGGGTGCTTTCTTGTTTACGCTTTTTACGCTGCGATATATTCTTCCCCGTTTCTCCAAGTTATCCAGTGGCCCACTTCTTGTCGAAACTCTTGCCGCAGCCCGATTCGATCCCCCAGCAGCCGACCGCAGCCTGAAGATAGGCCAGATAGGAAAGGCCGCAACAGATTTACACCCCACGGGAAAAGCTACATTTTATGATGACATCTACGATGTTGTTAGCCAGGGGGACTACATAAAAAAGGGTGAGCCAGTTCGCATACTTGCTGTAGAAGGCATGCGTATTCTCGTTACAGGACGATTAAAAAAATGAATAGCTCCATTTATTTCCCCATTATCTTGCAAATACTTGGTTGCCTGGTCATTGTAGCAGAGGTAATTGTGCCCTCAGGTGGGGTGCTGGGCATACTCTCTGTGGGCCTTATTGGCTACTCTCTTTATCTTGTTTTTGCCAATTTTAGCTCTCAGGTTGGTCTGCTCTTTCTTTTAATCGATTTAATCAGCATTCCCCTGCTGGTTTATTTTGCCTTCAAGATACTTGCACGCTCTCCTGTAACTTTGCACACAATTCTTTCCAGGGAGAAGGGAGTAACCTCTCAAGACCCAGAACTGAACAGCCTCCTTGGTCAAACAGGAAAAACTCTGTCAGACCTCAGGCCGTCAGGCCTTGCTCTCTTTGAGGAAAAACGGCTCGACGTGGTCAGCCGCGGAGAATATCTGGAGAAGGGTTGCCCCGTAATTATTATTGCCATTAGAGGCAATCAGATTGTTGTGAAAGAGCATGTTGCCAAACAACATACCCCCCGCATGGATTAGAAGCATAAAGCATTGCCCATCATCCCTTTTCTATCCACAAGGAGCAATAGTATGATTTCAAATTTTAGCCTTGCAGCCCTCATCCTTATTGTCGTACTCGGCATTGTTCTCCTGTCCTTTGTCGGCTCCTCCATTTCCCTTTGGGTGCAAGCCCTTGTATCTGGGGCGCATGTGGGGCTTTTGAATATTGCCTTCATGCGTTTTCGTAAAGTTCCGCCAAAACTCATTGTCACCTCAAAAATTATGGCGGTAAAGGCCGGTCTTGACCTGACAACTGATGCCCTCGAATCCCATTTTCTAGCTGGTGGAAATGTCTCAAGAGTTATTCAGGCCTTAATTGCGGCTGATAAGGCAAATATTGATCTGGGCTTTAACCGGGCAGCAGCCATAGATTTAGCTGGTCGTGACGTGCTGGAAGCAGTGCAGATGAGTGTTAACCCTAAGGTTATTGAGACCCCATTGGTTGCAGCCGTGGCCAAAGACGGCATTCAGTTAAAGGCAATCTCACGAGTAACGGTGCGGGCCAACATTGACCGGCTGGTTGGTGGCGCTGGTGAAGAAACTATCCTAGCCCGTGTCGGTGAAGGCATTGTCACGACCATCGGCTCTGCAGATAGCCACAAATTGGTCTTGGAAAATCCAGACATGATTTCCAAACGCGTCCTCGAAAAAGGCCTAGACGCCGGAACTGCCTATGAAATTTTATCCATCGATATAGCCGATGTTGATGTCGGCAAAAACATTGGCGCTGCACTGGAAACGGACCGAGCCGAAGCTGACAAGAAAATCGCTCAAGCTAAGGCTGAAGAACGTCGTGCCATGGCCTTTGCTGTTGAGCAGGAGATGAAAGCAAGAGTTGAAGAAATGCGAGCTAAGGTGGTGGAAGCAGAATCTCGTGTGCCCCTGGCTATCTCTTATGCGTTTAAGGAGGGCAATCTTGGCATAATGGATTACTACCGCATGCGCAATATTGATGCTGATACACGGATGCGCACACAAATTGCCGCCGATGCCCCATCAACTGCAAGTATAACTGATCCGAACGGTAAGAAAGCTTAAGGAACTGGTATTATGGACACTTTGTTAGATTTTCTTCCATTAATAATTATTGCTGCTATTGCTACCTTTAGCAGGATTCAAAAGGGTAAAAAACAGGGCCAGGGTGCTTGGCAAAAACCTTTTTCCCAAGCCCAACCTCCAAGAGGTGCTGGTATTTCTGGGATTTTGCAAACGCTGCAAAAACGTCTGGAGGAGGCAAAGCAGCGCGCTGCTTTGCAAGAAGGACAGTTAATTGCTTCTCAATCCCCTGACGATACCCTCTTATTAAGACGTGGACGGTCTGAAGAGGAAGAAAATTTGCCGCTATTACCACTTGATGAGTCGTTAACCGAGTTCTCTTTACATCCTCCACTTATTAAAGAAGAAAAATGGGAAAACCCATCGGAAAGAGGTCAAGCAAAGCCCATCCCCCAGCCCTTGGCAAAAGGAAAAGACAATGAGTCTCAAATGATGAGCCAAGCTCATTATGGGTTAAAACAAGCCATCATTTGGTCAGAAATATTAGCCCCTCCCATTGCCCTACGTCGCAACCATCTGGAAAGAGACTAACCAAATAAATGAAGAGACTCCGCTGAGCAGGTACGCTGAAGAAAGTTACAACTAATTCTTACCTGAGGCTTTTAGCACAAAAGACCTACCATTTTTTACCAGGCAGTGCTGATATAAATAAAAAAAGGGCTTTCAGATTGAAGGCCCTTTTTGCATTCTTAAGCAGCAGGATGAAAAATTAGAACTTCACCTCAAGCTTACCGTAGGAACCAAATGCTGGATCATCGCTATAGGCAGGATCGTCAAAGGACGGGATGAAACAGCCTGCGTACCAGTAGAAATCAGCTCCCTTACTGATGGTATATTGCAGAGCACCAGAGATTTCCATCGCATCGCTGATGGAACTCTTGCCTTTAGTGCCATCGGCATTAATGCTTGCATAAACTATGTTACCAGTCAGGTTCAAAGAATCACTGATTGCGTATTTAGCAACAAAACCAGCCCAGAGCCAGTCGCCTGCATCGCCTACGTTGATAATCGTGATAGGATCATCACCACCAATCAGAATAAATCCAGCGTTCAGGTCAGCTAAGAAGCCTCCACCAGTAAAACCCATGTTCAAACCCAAGGTAAGAGCGTCAATGGTGTAGGTTGGCATAATGTAACCGCCCCAGCCGTCATCTTCACTACCAATTCCGTCTGTGCCGGTATAGTGATGATCATCAGACTGATAGGTCATGCCATTCAAGCCAGATTCGGTATAAACAAACTCACCGTTAATGCCAAAAGCGTTCTGCTTGCCACTGAAATACACATCAGCAAAGGCTCCATCACTTTTCTCTACAGTGTAATTGGTGTCAACGCCGTCGACATCAATGTTGAAATTTTCAGCCCGGTTGTCTGTCTGATAGCCAGCGAGTAAACCAACCTTCCAATTCTCATTGATTTTAGCTGTAATATTCGCACCCATACGAACAGAGTCGTTATCCTTGAGCTTATCGATGGAGATTTTAGAATTCTGCCCTTCAGCCATCCACTCAACAAAGGGGTTGATCTCAACATTACCTACTTTCACAATACCGCGAAAACCGGCGAGGTTGATATCGTCATAGAAAAAGCCTGTCCCATAGCTTACGCGATACTTACCAGCTTCAATGGTAAACGCATCGGAAAATGGAACACCAATATACGCCTTGTCAATCCAAACATTGCCCGGATCAACTACACCGCTTGCGCTATCTGTATCGTTGTCCTCACCTTTATTGTCCATCAGACGGATACGTCCAACTGCATAAGCACCACCAGCTGCGGTTCCCTTTACAGTGATTCGTACACGAGAGTCCATGAAGGTAACGTCGCTGGCATCGGTATTGCCAAAATCATATGACCCTTTAAAAACCAAACGAGCACGAGCATCACCGCTGATCTTCACTCCAGCCTGATCCTCTGCAGCAATCGCAGATGTAGCTGCGGCTCCTGCAACTAAGAGCAGCGCTGTGCTTGCAACAAGAATTTTCTTCATTTCTCTCTCCTTATCCTGGTGGCTTGCAGCCTCTATCTGAAGCTGTAATATTATTTACGATTCCACGGTAAAGAAGAACCCCCTGTTCGTCAAGTTTTTTTTACTCTGGTTTAATTTTTTTTACGCGGGAAAAATCTTTTCCTCACAAAGTACGAAATTACGAGCATTATCTATGGTTTTCGCCATTTACTTTCAGTTGATAACGGTACAAGTTAGTTGTCGCTGAACTCCAAAATTGAAATGGATATGGGTTCTCTGTTTCAGCAAACAAAATTTGTATTTCATTTTTCTTGTTTGCAAGAGGGAGCACCTGGTATCCTGGTATATATCTTGTTCCCTCCTTGGTCTCCCACAGCACTCGCAGTCCACTTTCTTCCCACTTAAGGGCTGCAACTGAGCTCCTTTTGAAATAACGCAAATTAGGGAAAAGACTCACCGTCTCGAGTACATTTTTACCCACTAAGACATCCGTCACCCCATCATGGTCAATGTCAGCGGTGACAATCCTTGTGTGCAGATACACCGGTTCTTTTGATGATGACGAAACTGCAGAAGGTGTGCCGTAGTAATTTTGGCTCGCGCCATAGTTGTTATCGGCGCTTGTCCATAACAGCGAACCGGACGAGTTAAAGACTTGCAAGCGATCTTGCTGATTAATGGCAATAAATTCCGCTTTGCCATCCCCATCCAGATCAGCAGGGGCTATATCGTATACATTATATCCGGCTGGCAACGGAATAGGAGTATCCGCTGAAAGAGCTCCTTTGTCATTATAGCGCATTTGATAAAGACTACCGCCCCCAATCTCCCCAGGAGACGGTGCTTGACCAACAATGACCACTTCTCCTTGCACCCCGGTCGCCTGTATATAATAGGGAATTGCGCTCGCCAGGGAAACAAGATGATCCCCTTGCCATTCGAGCACCATCGAAGCCGGCCTATTTTCAGCACTAGCTCCTATATACAACTCGGGTCGTCCATTTTTATTAGCATCGGCAAGGGTAATAACATGATAGCTTAGGTAATTGGGTAAATCCTGTGTGGATACCTGGAGAAACTGACCTTCTCTGTATCGATATACAATCAATGCAGTTTTCGACAGCACCACTATTTCTATTTCCCCATCGCCGTCAATGTCACCAGCGTTCAGGTCCATTATCTCCAGGGAAAGATCTCGGCTCCTCAGATTTTGCACAATTTCAAAACCGCCGCCAAGCTCCATTCCGGGCATGGCTCCGGTCAGGAGGCTATCGCGATATGCCCGCTCCGGATGAGCGGTGGCAAAAGCAGACATACCTGGAGCACCAGAGGCCGCTGCTTCCACTTTTGTTTCCTTATTTGTGCTCGAGATACTTTTACTCACTTCCCAGGCCAGTGCATCGACGGCGGGAATTGGGTCATTTATATCGGCAAACAGATAGCTCGCCCGCTGTGGTGCTCGCTTAACTGTTCTCGAGAAAACATAGCTGGCAACTTCATATTGATTATTTTTGGGGCTGAGTGTGCTCACAACCAGAAAGTCTGCTCCGGATTCTTCGAGCATACGGTTAAGATTTGAAAAATCAGAAGTCTGCAAAGCTTCTTTCATCTTTGCGGTCTCCTTTGTTTGCGCAACGGCAATTACATTGGCACGAGACGCAACTCTGTTAGCAAGGACGTTGGTCAATCCCTCACTGATATACTGCTGATCAGCTACGCCCTTTAGCGTAAAGGGAAGAAAAATGACACGTCGATGCTCATTTGGGTCGCTCGGGGTAGAAGACGCCAATGAACATGTAGCGGCGAGCAAGATGGCAACGCTGCTCACGGTGAAAACAAGAAGACCTTTTTTCTGGAAGATTTGCAGTACCTGTTTCAAAACTTGTTGAATATACACAGTTATACTCCTTGTATTTTGCTCAGCATTCAGCTTTCACGCTCACATGATCCAGTTAAATTCTACTAATACTTGCCCAATTAACCCAAGCATCCTTCAGTCTTCCTCTACCCAACTATTTTTAAAGATTTTTCATGCCCAATTCGCCTGACAGAGTCAGCAAACAAAACTAGCTGCATGTTAATGCTGCCGCCAAATCAATTCTTAGAGCCTGGCGAAAGCAACATATTTAGTTCAATCTGTCAGCCAGATAGAAAAGCATACCTAACTGGCCAATTAGCCGTAAATTTTTTCGTATCTTCATTATGAAATGGCGGCACGAGACCCAGTGAATTACCTAAGCTCCGCCTCATAATCCACTTAGCTGTCTTTTTTTGAGAAAAAAAATCTCGTGCCCTTTTTTCTGGAACCCTTTGCTCAAGTTTTCCTGAAAAAAAGAATTAAAAAATCGACCTTTACTCAGCCTTAGTCGCTGAAAAATAGGCAACAATGGCATTAACCATGCCACTGATTGTGTGCTCTTGAGGTTGGATATGGCAGTTGATTCCATATTCCTGCAATGTTGCGGCAGTCACCGGCCCTATGGCGGCAACCAGAGTTGTACCGAGTAGCTGTTGCAATTCCTGGGAATCTTTGCATCCCAGGAGGGCAAAACAGTTGCTGACGGTTGAAGAACTGGTGAAGGTGAGCAGATCTATCGCACCCGCTTGCAACTCTTCCTGCAAGGCCTCTCCATACATGGTAGCAGGGACAGTTCGGTAAACGGGAATGATCGATATTTCAGCACCAGCCCCGGCAAGCATTTCTGGCAATAATCTACTCGCCTGCTGGGCCTGCGGCAATAAAAAATGTTTCCCAGTTACTCCCGTGGCAAGCAAGGCCTCTGCCAGGCCTTCCCCAGTAAAATGCTGTGGAAGCAGATCTGCTGCAAGCCCGAATCCCTTTAATGCAGCATCCGTTGCCTTGCCTACGGCCGCGATGCGAAGGCCGGCCAAGGCCCGACTATCAAGCCCACTTTTTTGCAGTCGCTGGAAGAAAAAGCTTACGGCATTGGGGCTTGTCAAAAGAAGCCAGTCATAGTCTGGAAGCTGTTTAAGCGCATGGTCAATCTCGCTGTAGTCTTCCAGCTCCTTAATCTCAATAGTGGGATATTCAAGGCATTCTGCGCCCTGCTCCTCAAGCTGCTGCACCAATTCACTTGCCTGTTCACGCGTGCGGGTCACGACGATCCGCTTGCCGAAAAGAGGCCTGGTTTCAAACCAGTTAATACGGTGTCGTTGCTGCACAACTTCGCCCACAATAATAAGGGCAGGTGGCTTAATGCCTTCCGCCAGCACCAGACCAGCTATAGTTGAGAGGGTACCAACGACTGATCTCTGGCGCGGCGTGGATGCCCAGCGAACCACGGCAACCGGAGTGTCTGCTGATCGTCCTCCTTCAACAAGTTGCCGAACGATATCCTCCAGGTTTTTGATACCCATATAAATAACCAGGGTACCTGCTCCTGTTCCCAGTTTCTGCCAGTCAATGGAAGAGAACTTTTTGGTTGGATCTTCATGCCCCGTGACAAAGGCAACTGAAGCCGTATATTCCCGATGCGTTATGGGAATTCCCGTGTAAGTGGCTGCGGCAGAGGCAGAAGTGACCCCTGGAACTACCTCAAAGGGCACGCCCTCAATCGCCAGCTCCTGAATTTCCTCTCCACCCCGGCCAAAGATAAAGGGATCGCCACCCTTTAAGCGCACAACTCTTTTACCGGCCTTGGCATGTTCAACAAGCAGCTTATTGATCCCTTCCTGGGTAAAGGCGTGCAGGCCGCCACCTTTTTTCCCGGCATAGATAAGCTTTGCAGTAACAGGCACGAGTTTAAGTAACTTTGGATTTGCCAGATAGTCATAGACCACCACTTCCGCGCGTTCTAAGAGCTCTTTGCCTCGCAGGGTCAACAGGCCAGGGTCACCAGGGCCAGCCCCCACCAGATAAACCTTACCCATTTGCATCTCACCTGGGGAAGAAAAACTCTCGTGCACGGTCAACCTCCAAATTGAAAAACTCAGGAAATAGGTGTGTTATATACGGATTCAAGAATTGCCCGCCCACCTTTTGCAAGCAGCTCTTCTGCAAGTCCCTTGCCAAGCTGTGCAGCTGCAGCAGAAGATGCCTGGCGAGTTTCCTGCAAGAGCTCTTTTCCATCCACTGAGGCAATTAGTCCTGTCAAGGTAAGCGTTTCCCCCTGCAGGGTAGCGTGGGCACCAATGGGCACCTGACAGCCTCCCTCCAGGCGGGTTAGAAAGGCCCGCTCCGCAGCTACTGGAATCGCAGTTGCTCTATCATGCAGAAAATAAAGCGCGTCTAAAAGTTCCCGATCTTTCTGCCTCAGCTCAATACCAAGGGCCCCTTGGGCAATGGCGGGAAGCATTTCTGTAGGCGCCAGCAACTCGGCTATTCGCGCTCGCAAGCCCAGACGATTTAAGCCAGCCCCGGCCAGGATAATCGCATCAAACTCACCGTCATCCATTTTTTGCAAGCGCGTACCAACATTGCCTCGCAGGTCCCGCAACTGCAAATCCGGTCGCAAAGCAAGCAATTGGGCCTTACGTCGCAGGCTTGAGGTGCCAACAATTGCGCCATTTGGTAATGCTTCCAGATTGGCATACCTGGTAGAGACAAAGGCATCCCGGGACTCTTCCCGCACCGGGATAAGTCCTATATGCAAACCTGCCGGTAAAACAGTGGGCACATCCTTCATGGAGTGCACCGCTAGGTCAATATCATTTTGCAGCAGGGCATCTTCAATCTCTTTCACAAAAAGCCCTTTGCCACCAATTTTGGCCAGGGGGACATCAAGAATCCGATCTCCCTTGGTACTGATATGCACCAGTTCAACCGTAACTTCAGGTAGCCTAGCTTCAATTTGGCCTTTTACCCACTCGGACTGGGTGAGCGCCAAAACGCTGGCCCTGGTGCCAATGCGCAGTATCCTCTTCACAGTTCGCTCCGCAAAAACAGATTCATCGTCTATGCTCCGCCAGCCTCAGGTCCTTGTGCAAGCTCATCAAGGAGAGAAGCAGCCAAAAGCGGTAGTAAAAGCTCGTGGTGGCCAGTAAACTGAAAGCCCTTGCCACCATCCAATGTAGGTCGTTGTACCACATTAACTGCGGGACGATAGTGGCGAATAAAATCAAAATTAGCCGTTGTCAAATGGCGGACAGTGTAACCAAGGTTCCGGACCACGGTCAACGCCTTCAAAAAGACCTCGGGCAGGAGCACCGCAGAGCCAATGTTCAGATAGGCGCCTCCCTCCAACTGACTGACCAACCGGCAAAAGACACGAAAGTCATGGAGGCTGGCCTGACCGATGGCAGCGCCATCTGCACTAGGATGAATGTGAATAATATCCGTGCCCATGGCCACGTGCACGGTAACCGGGATTCCCAGGCTTGCCGCACTGGCAAGTAAGCTCTGTTCATTAAAGGGGAATGCCTTTTCGCAGAGCATTTCGCCAACGGCCTGGCCTATGCCCATTCCCTTTGCTACACCGGCGCTGATGGCGGCATTGAGCACTTCGCCCGTTTCCTTGGCCGCGCCAAAGGCGCCGGAACCAATCACATCCCCCACTTCTTCAGAAGTACGGCCCACCATGGCCAGTTCTGCGTCATGAATAATACCCGCGCCATTTAAGGCAAGACCGGCAATCAGCCCACGGCGCATCAAATCTATGAGAATGGGGTTTAGTCCTACCTTTATCACATGCGCACCCATGCCAATAAGAATGGGACGCCCTTCCCTATGGGCCTTGGCAAGCCGGGCAATCAAATCGGGGAAATCTTTACCGGCCAACTGTTGGGGCAAGGCATGGAGCCATTCCTTAAGGGTCATGCCCTCTTTCATCGGTGCGGCAAAATCAGCAACAGAAACCTTTGAATGCCTGTCATGGAGCGAATAGGTGTGTAGACCTTCAAAACTTAAGGGAGCGACTGGATAATTGGTCATCTTCTGTAATAAATGCTAGCAGGCTTCAGGGAACATCGCTCGTTCCACTAATTCGCAGAGGATATGTTCGGCAAAGAGGTGAGTTTCCTGAATATGGGCAGTGACTGAGCTAGGGACATTGAGCACCACGTCGCAGAGCTTGTTAAGAGGTGTATCCGGCTGGCCAATTCCGCCGGTAAGAGCCGCTGTCTGCATACCTATATTTTTTGCCACTTCAATTGCTTTCACCACATTGGCCGATCTGCCGGAGGTGGAGATGCCCACAGCCAGATCTTCTTTTTTCCCAAAGGCCTCGAGTTGCTTGGAAAAGATCTGTTCAAAGGAAAAATCATTGGCAATGGCAGTAATGGCAGAGGTATCGGTGGTTAAGGCCAGGGCGGGCAAGGGCCGTCTGTTTAAGCAGAAACGGTTAACAAACTCTGCGGCCAGATGTTGCGCATCGGCTGCACTACCGCCGTTACCAAAAAAATACAGAGTGCCACCAGCCTCTAAAGCTTGGCGCATCATGGCTGCGAGTCTAAGGATATCCGCCATTGCCGTTTGCACAAAACGACTCTTTGCCTCAACAGAGTTTTTAAGTCTTTCTTCAATTAAAAGCTGTGCATCCATGCAAATGAAACCAAAGCAGTGTGAAAGACGTCTTCCCCAAAGAAGGGAAAGACGTCAAATTGGTGACAGAAAAAATCAGGCAAGCTCTTTCAGGATAAGAGCGGTTACTTCTTTGATGGGAACCGAGCCATCCACGGAAATCACCTTGGCGCCGCCTTTCTTTTTGAAATAATTGACAGCAGCCATGGTGCCGGTATTTGTGTCGTAGTAGATATCATGACGCTTATTAATAGCGTTTTCATCCTGGTCGTCGGCACGGGCAGAAAGCTCTCCCCCGCAAACACGGCACACCAGCTTCCCATCTTTTTCCACGGGTTTGATGGCGTCAAAAGCTATGTGATTTGGGTGGTTGTTGTCATTGGCACAAAGACGCCGTCCCATGATGCGCTCTTTGGCAACCTGACGATCAAGCATAATCTCAACGACATAGTCCAGTTTCATGCCAGCATCTTTTAATGCCTTGTCCAAGGCCTCTGCCTGGGCCAAAGAACGGGGAAAGCCATCGAGCAGCCAACCTTTTTCCTTTGATTTGCCCAAAGTTTCCAGAACCATAGGTATGGTAATTTCATCGGGCACCAGGTCTCCCCGGTCAATATAGGCCTTGGCCTTTTTCCCCAACTCGGTTCCACCTTTGATGTGCTCGCGGAAAATGGCACCGGATTCAATATGGTCCATGCCATATTTTTCCTTGAGAATTGCCCCTTGTGTGCCCTTACCGCTTCCATTTGGCCCAAAAGTAAGAATATTCATGCTGGCTCCTTGTGTTTGTGCTGCGGCTCTTTTCGCCGTCAGCGGCTAAATTGACTACAGGCATGACAGTTCTTGTTCATAAGGGCGGAACTATACCGCAGCTGAGCGTAATGTGCCATGAAAAATCCGGTGGAAGCAAAGGGATATACCCTGGTACTTGAGAAAATATTGGGGCAGCAAGCACACATCCTGCCAGAGGAAACTCTGGCTATGGGTATCTTTTGACAAGTGAAGGCAAAGCGGGTAGAAACGGGAAGGATGACCAATTATTTACTCAGCCTATTTGAAGGATGCACATGAAGGAAATACGAGTCGGGCTCATTGGTTTTGGCACCGTGGGACAGGGATTAGCTGAAGTTCTTCTTAGTCAGCAAAAAAGGCTTCCCAAGCGCACCGGCATGTCCATTGTGCTTGCTGGCATTGCCGATAAAAGCGGCAGGCCCCTGCCGGAACGTTTTCAGAATATTCCCCTTGTAACAGATGGCCGGGAACTGATCAAAGACCCAAATATTGATATAATTGTTGAACTGATTGGCGGCATAGAGCCAGCTAAAACGTTGGTGCTCGAAGCCATTGCCGCTGGAAAACATGTGGTAACAGCCAACAAGGCACTGCTTTCCCAAGAAGGAAAAGATATCTTTGCCGCTGCTGCCGCAAAAGGGGTGGCTGTTGGATTTGAAGCTAGTGTGGGAGGAGGTATTCCAGTTTTAAAAACCCTGCGCGAAGGACTCGTTGCCAACAAGATACTCTCCATTATTGGCATTATGAATGGTACGGCCAACTATATTCTAAGCCGCATGACCGACGAAGGCATTGCCTTTGCGGATGTCCTTGCCGAGGCACAGCGGCTCGGGTTTGCCGAGGCAGATCCCAGCTACGATGTGGAAGGCATTGATACGGCCCATAAGCTTGCCATTTTAATGAGCATGGCCTACGGCATGCATATCACTCACAAAGAGATCTGCACCGAAGGCATCAGCCAGATAGAACCCCTTGACATTGAAATGGCGAGTGAATTTGGCTATCGCATCAAACTACTCGCCATCAGCCGCAACCACGGTGACCATGTTGAAGCCCGGGTCCACCCGACCATGGTACCGCAAGGTCATCTGCTGGCCTCAATTAATGGGGCCTACAATGCCATCCAGTTCCATGGCGACTGCGCCGGCAACATACTTCTTTACGGCCTGGGCGCAGGCAAAGTTCCCACTGGCAGCGCTGTGGCGGCGGATGTGGTGGATATTGCCAGAGACATTGAATATAAGTGCGTTGGTCGCGTCCCTCCCCTTGCTTACCTGCCCAGCCAGCTCATATCCCGGCGCGTCACCCCCATGGACGAGCTCCTAGTACCTTATTACTTTCGTTTCACTGTACTTGATCAGCCCGGTGTATTGGCACGCATTGCGGGAATTCTCAGCTCAGAGGGGATCAGCATTGAATCGGTTATCCAAAAGGGACGCAAAGAGGCGGGCGGAGCAGTTTCCCTGGTGATTGTCACCCATTCGGCCAATGAATCTTCTGTGGAAAGGGCCTTGCAGCAGATTGGCACCTACGAAGCAGTCATCAAGCCTGCGGTCAAAATCAGAATTCTTGACCAGCAATAGATAGGCAATGAGCGCAGCAAGTGAGGTTTAAAACGTGAAATTCATTCTTCTTATCGGCGATGGCATGGGCGATGTGCCTATCCCTGCCCTTGACGGCAAAACACCTCTGGAGACTGCCCCCACGCCCACCCTTGATTCGCTGACTCCCCGTGCCGAACAGTTCCTGGTGCGCACAGTCCCTGAAGGCTTCCCGCCGGGTAGCGATGTTGCCAACCTTTCTCTTTTGGGATACTCCCCCCAGGAAGTCTACAGCGGAAGGGCACCATTAGAGGCGGCAAGCATGGGTGTGCCGCTTGAGCCTGTGCAAACTGCCTTTCGTTGCAACCTTGTGCATATAGAGAAGAAGAACGATGGCTCGCTTATCATGACAGACTACAGTGCCGGACACATCAGCACTGAGGAGGCCAGGGAGCTGATCACCACCTTGCAGAAAGAGTGCGGCAACACGCTACTAAGCCTGCACCCGGGAATAAGCTATCGCCATCTTTTAGTCTACAATGAACCGCTGCCAGCATCGTTTAGCACGGTGCCACCCCATGACCACAGTGGCAAGGATGTCTCCTCTTTTTTTCAGGCATATCAGTCTGTTGATGCCCTACGCCAACTCTATGACAAGGTCCCGGCAATTCTTGAAAAACATCCTGTCAACCTAAAAAGAATGGCGGCAGGCAAGGCCCCGGCGAACTTCTTCTGGCTCTGGGGTGAAGGCAAACGCCCCGCCATGAAAACCTTTAAAGAGTTGTATGGACTCAGGGGCGGCATGATTTCCGCCGTGGATCTCTTAAAAGGTATTGGTGTATTGAGTGGCCTTGAGGTTATTGAAGTGGAGGGAGCAACCGGTTACCTTGACACCAACTATGCCGGCAAGGCCCAGGCAGCCCTTGCAGTTCTTAAAGAAAAAGATTTTGTTGCCGTCCATGTGGAGGCCCCTGATGAGTGCGGGCACCAGGGTCTGCTTGCAGAAAAGATGCAGGCCATTGGCGATTTTGACTCCCGCATCATAGCCCCAATTGTAACAGAAATGGAGCGACGGGGAGAGCCCTATAGACTGGCTATTGCTATGGATCATTTCACTCCGCTGCATCTGCGTACCCATGTAGACTGGCCGGTGCCAGTCATTCTGTATTCTTCAGAAGGCAGTCCCAACCCTTCCGGACTTTTGTACAGTGAAAAAAATGCCCAGATCGCGGCCAAGGCAAGTGGTCTTGACTTCCCTTCCGGATCTGCCTTTTTCCAATACTTTGTCTGCAATAAAGAAAACTCGTGAACAAACTTGCCACGCCCCTTGTCGAGCCAATTTTCAGCACCACCTACAGGGTCATCTATGGCGACACTGATGCAGCCGGGGTTATGTATAATGCCAACTATCTTCGTTTGTTTGAAATTGCCCGCACGGAAATGATGCGGGCCTGGGCCTTGCCCTATAAAGCCATGGAAGACATGGGGTTCATCTTGCCGGTAACGGAAAGCTACCTGCGTTTTAAGTCTCCGGCCCGTTATGATGATATGCTCAGATTAAGTGTCTGTCTGGCGGATTTCACCAGGCTGACCTGTCGTTTTCATTACCAGATCCATAGGCTGGAAGAAGATAAACAAGGCGCCCTATTGGTAAAAGGCTTTACAACGCATGCCAGCATCAACCGTGAAGGCAAACTCACGGACCTGTCCCGGGAAATACTTGATCAGCTTGCACCACTGACAAGGAGAGACGCTCTTAACGCTTGACAAAAAGAATAATTTGAGTATACTGTCTCCTTACGTGATGCGGGATGGAGCAGTCTGGTAGCTCGTCGGGCTCATAACCCGAAGGTCAGAGGTTCAAATCCTCTTCCCGCTACCAAGAAAATGCAAGGGTTTAGATCAAATTGATCTAAACCCTTTTTTTGTTTTCCCTAACCTATTCGTCACCACAGAATAGTCAGGGCCATACCATCAAAACTGGGAAGAATCTTTGTCATGGTCTACTACAAGGTACAATTCCCATTTTTTTATCTGTCCATAGGGTAGATTCTATTTGTAAGTGGACCAGGGTTTAAAGCGTTAAAAGGAAAGTATACAGCGGTATTCTGGTGGAGTTGAACGTGCTGACAATCAACCACCAGAAGGAGCCCTCTATATGTTCTATACATATCTTACTCTGAAAGATCACATAGATACCTCTTTATTAGTTGGCATGGGTCTGAGTTGTCGGAAAATGGCCATGCACTTTCGCCGAAGCCATGCCACAATTTCCTGGAGTTGCGCAGCAACGGTTTGGTAAGTGATTACCGCTTACAGAGCGCCGCAACGTCGTGCTTTAAGAAGGCGTCAGATGCCGCGCCATTACCGTTGCCTGACTCGACCGGACATTGTTGCCGAGAGGGCTTGATTTGGAGACTGGGAGCAGATCTGATCTTTGCTTCCAAGGGGAAAGCTGCACTTCTTAGCTGTGACGAACGCCAAACTCGTTTCTTTTTGCTGAGCAAGGTGGAGGACAAGGCGGCCGCATCATTTCATTGCGCGCTTATTGCCCGTTTGCTCGATATTCCGTTTGTGCTCCGCCGGACACTGACCTTTGGTGAGGGTTTAGAAACTGCCCGGTTCAAGGAACTTGAAGCGGCAACAGGCATGAGCACCTGTTTTTGTGCACCACGGTCACCTTGGCAGAGTGGCGCCAATGAAAATACGAATGGCCTTATCAGACAGTATATTCCAAGAGGGATCAGCTTTTGTAAAGTCACGGAAAATACCCTGCATAAAGGCCATTAAACGGTTGAAAACCGCCCACGAAAGTGCTTAAGCTACCAGACTCCTGCTGATGTCTTTAACCAGGCTCTTCTTGGTGCACTTGCTATTTGAATTCATCATTTCAACTCCCCATCGACATCTGCAAAACCTGCACTAATGCACTAGAGCAAATCACAAAGCGTACAAATTCCCTTGCCGGAATGACTTCAAATACGCTTAAATCAGCTCAGTATCCTTCCATTATTTTCCCATTCGACATGGCGGTAGACACGGTGCTTTCCGACTTACTTTTCTCACTACGTATAACTAGCCCTATCTTTGTGATTATTGGACTTGGCTATTTGTTAAAAAAAATAGGCTGGATAAACAGTTCTTTTGCCCAAATGGGATCCACCCTTGTCTTTCGAGTAACGCTTCCCTGCATGCTTTTTGTAAAACTATCACGTATAGACTTTACTCATGGCCTGCCGCTAACCTTAGTTGCCTACGGGGCCACGGCTACTATTGTTATTTTTCTTATGCTTGATGTGTTTGCCACGCGCCTGATTACTATCGAACAAGACAAAGGTGTCTTTGTGCAGGGTGCGTATCGTGGCAATCTGGGTATCATTGGGCTGGCCTTTTGTCTGAGTGCATTTGGTGACAGCGTTCTCGGCGCAGCATCCATTTACTTGGCCATCCTCACCATGCTTTACAATGTGCTGGCTGTTATCACCCTGACTCGGCACCTGCACAACGGGGAAACAAAAGGAATGGCGGGCTTTCTCTTTCAAATCGTCAAAAACCCGCTCATCCTGTCCATTTTGGCTGGCATAACGGTCTCCATGTTGGCCATTCCCATTCCTGACATAGCCCTGCAAACCGGAGGCTATCTCGCAAGCATGACTCTGCCCTTAGCGCTTCTTTGTGCCGGGGCATCTATTCGTCTCCAGGATTTCCAGTCTTCGCCCACACTGTATTGGTCTTCTGCCATGAAGCTTTTCTTTGTGCCGCTGGCCATTACAACCGGTGGCATCCTCATAGGCCTCCGAGGAGAACAACTCGGTGTGCTCTACCTGATGAGCGCATCACCAACCGCAGCTGCAAGCCACCCCATGACTCAAGCCATGAAAGGAAATCATTACCTGGCGGCGGCTATCATTGCCGTAACCAGTGCCGGCTCCTTATTCTTTACAACCATCGGTATCTCTCTTTTGAAAGTAACAGGGCTGATATAAAAGTTTTGAGATAGACAAACGACCTGTCCTGTAATCTTATCTACTTTGACATCAAGTTCTTTTTATCTAAAAATAATAATATCTTAGCCGGTTGTTATCGTCGCAACTTCATTTCGACTAACAATCTCTGGCAATTTAATTTTCTAAGTCCATGATTATAAAACAGGCGGACGACAAACTACCAGAAATACGCGAATTACAAGCTCTCCTTGTTCACGCCGAAGCGGATGCAAATACAAAAAAAATGCATTGAGCAACAAATACGCAATATACAGGCTGGCGTCCAAGGGGAACAGGAAGCCGCCTATGAAATGCGCGTCCACTGGGGGGAATCTCAAAACTGGATGATCATTCATGACCTGCGTATAGAGCATAATGGTCTGGTCGCCCAGATTGACCATCTGCTCATGAACCGCTTTCTAGAGATATGGGTCTGTGAGAGCAAAAGCTTTTCGGAAGGAATTGGCATTAATGAATATGGAGAATTCTCGGCATTCTTTGGCGGCAAACCTTACGAGGTTGCCTCCCCTATTGAACAGAACAAGAAGCATATGCTGATCCTGCAGCGTTTATTTGATTCTGGAAGAGTCAAACTGCCTACCCGCCTCGGACTTTCTCGCAAACCCACTTTAACGGGCCTCGTTCTTGTTTCCAAAAAAGCCAGAATCAGCAGGCCCAAGGAAAAAATAGATGAATTGGCTTGTATTGTAAAAAATGATCAGCTTTTCAGTTTGATCGATAAAAAAATGAATGACAGCAATTTGGCATTGATAGCCAAATTAATTGGGCAGGATACGCTTGAAGAGCTGGCAAAAACGCTTGCCCAAGAACATAGGCCTGCGCAGTTTAATTGGGCGGCAAAATTTGGCTTAACAGCATCAGGAAGCTTGACGCAAACTGCAGATAGAGAGGCTGCATCACATAGCACGGCAGAA
>RRZT010632866.1_pt1 | contig 32213 bp, 24 predicted proteins | sample 2165551 | NCBI WGS metagenome assembly RRZT01 (sample SAMN10456910, study PRJNA506462) | wastewater metagenome | biome: wastewater; feature: sludge; material: wastewater sludge; isolation source: wastewater sludge with Escherichia coli K12::gfp cells carrying plasmid... | place: USA: Moscow, Idaho...
AAAAAATACATCGAAGAAGGCAACTTTGGAGGTAAAGGTTCTGATAATCATAAAGCTACTGTAGTAGGCGACACCGTAGGTGATCCTTTCAAGGACACCTCAGGTCCATCATTAAATATCCTTATTAAATTAATGAGCATGGTTGCCATCGTAATGGCTGGATTAACCGTTGCTATTAGTCTGTTCTGAAACAAAAGTAACTAAAATTAAAAACCGATGCCTTTATTCAATGCATCGGTTTTTTTAATATTCATATTTGGAATACATAAACAGTCAAAGTTTGCAGAAAAAAATATGTAACTTTGCGAACATTAATAGGTTTTTAGCAGTTTATTTCATATGAACAACATCGACATAGACAACATTCGTAAGGATTTTCCAATACTGAACGAAAAAATATATAATAAAACCCTTATTTATTTTGATAACGGAGCTACAACTCAAAAGCCTCAAAGTGTTATTGAAAAAATAAACTACGGATACCAGCACCTGAATGCAAACATTCACCGGGGAGTACATTATCTAAGCCAAAAGGCCACCGAAGCCCACGAGGAAGCCCGAAAAACCGTTGCTTCATTTTTGGGAGCCGGTAAACACCAAGAAATCATTTTTACGCGAGGCACCACCGAAGCCATCAATCTGGTGGCATTCTCATTTGGCGAAGCATTTTGCAAAGCAGGCGATGAAATTATCGTTTCTGTCATGGAACATCATTCCAACATTGTACCCTGGCAAATGCTCTGCGAACGCAAAGGAATGAAATTAAAGGTAATCCGGATGAATGAAACCGGAGAACTGGATATAAAAGCTTACACTGAATTACTGAACGAAAACACTCGTTTAGTTTCGGTAGCACATGTTTCGAACGTATTGGGTACAGTAAATCCGGTAAAAAACATAATCGATATAGCGCATTCCCGCAATATACCTGTTTTAATTGACGGAGCACAGTCAGTCCCCCATATTCCGGTCAATGTTACTGAGCTTGATGCTGATTTCTATGTTTTTTCAGGGCACAAAATATATGGACCTACTGGTATAGGTGTATTATACGGTAAAGAAAAATGGTTGAATGCCATTCCTCCATATCAGGGTGGCGGCGAAATGATAGCTACAGTAAGTTTTGAGAAAACAACCTATAACGAACTTCCGTTTAAATTTGAAGCAGGTACGCCCGATTACATTGGCTCAACGGCTTTAGCTGCAGCGTTGGATTATGTACAAAAAATTGGCATTGATAAAATTGCAACCTACGAGCACGAACTTACCAAATATGCAACTCTTAGGTTAAAGGAGATTGATGGAATAAGAATTATTGGGCAAGCTGCCGAAAAGAGTGCGGTTGTATCATTTCTGGTTGGAAACATACATCCGTACGATATTGGTATGCTGCTCGACAAACTGGGCATTGCAGTTCGTACCGGTCATCATTGTGCGCAACCATTGATTGATTCACTTGAAATTCCGGGTACAGTGCGAGCATCCTTTGCTTTTTACAACACAAAAGAAGAAATTGATGTATTTATTGAAGCTCTTAAAAGAGTGGTAATAATGTTAGGATAAAACAAAACATATAAATATATGACTATTAACGAAGTACAAGACAATATTATTGATGAATTCAGCCAGTTTGACGACTGGATGGATAAGTATGCCTTGTTAATTGATTTGGGCAACACACTTGAGCCAATTGACGAGAAAGATAAAACTCCCCAAAATATTATCGTAGGTTGTCAAAGCAGAGTTTGGCTAAGTGCAGATTATAACAATGGAATAATCACATTCAGAGGAGAAAGCGATGCCATTCTTGTCAAAGGGATAGTTTCGCTGCTCATTCAGGTACTTTCGGGCCATACACCGGATGAAATTCTGAATACTGAGCTATATTTTATTGATAAAATTGGCCTAAAGGAACACCTATCTCCTACCCGTTCAAACGGATTAGTTGCCATGGTAAAACAAATGAAAATGTATGCATTAGCCTTCAAAAGCAAAGGCAATTAATCAGCATATTTCTCCACTCCCGATGCAGTACTTTGCATCTGCATCGTATATTACACCAAACTGTCCCGGAGCTATCCCCTGCAATTTTTCTTCGGAAAACACGCGATAGCCTTCGGGAGTTTTTATTATTCTACCTTTCGAAAATTCCGGTGTATGGCGAATTTTGAACCTTATCTCGGCCTCGTTTTCCCATGGATTTTCGGTAATGAAATGAAAATCGCGCATAGAAAACTCACGCCCGTATTGCGTTTCGGTATCAAAACCTTTTGATGCCCATACAATATTAGCATCCACATCCTTTCGAATCACGTACCATGGTCCGCCTGACAATCCCAAACCTTTGCGTTGTCCTACTGTATGAAACCAATAACCTTTGTGACGACCAAGTATTTTACCCGTTTCGAGTTCCACTATCGGCCCTTCTTTTTCACCTAAATATCTACGAATGAAATCGTTATAGTTCACCTTCCCTAAAAAGCAGATACCCTGACTATCCTGACGTTTTGCGCTAGGCAAGTTAACATCACGGGCAATATCGCGCACCTGATTTTTCACCATATGACCTATTGGAAACATTAGTTTCGAGACTTGCAAATGATTAATCTGTGCCAAAAAATCAGTTTGGTCCTTTACCGGATCCAAAGCAGTACCCAAATAAGTTTTACCATCACGCTCAAAGGTTGTAGCATAATGCCCCGTGGCTGTTTTATCGTAATCTTTACCAACACGCTGTTCAAAAACACCAAATTTAATGAGTTTATTGCACATTACATCGGGGTTTGGCGTATAGCCCATCTTCACTTTCCGAATAGTATAATCCACCACATTATCCCAATAGTCCTTATGCAAATCAACCACTTCGAGCTTACAACCATAACGATGAGCTATAAGCGAAGCCATTTCAATGTCTTCTTCGGAAGTACAATGGAGCAACTCATCGTCGTCCATGCCAATTTTTATGTAAAACAAATCGGGTGTATAGCCTGCCTCTTTCAGCATATGCACTACCACCGAACTATCAACACCTCCCGAAAGCAACGATGCAATATTCATTCTATTTCAATATTCTAATTATATAAATTATTAAATATAACAGGCGAGTAAGAGCTAGATATAATACTCTGCCATATCCACTATGCCCGCACGCATGGCATATTTAGTGGCTTCGTGTATATTATTCACATTCAGTTTCCTGAATATATTTTTCCGGTGCGTCATTATCGTATGTGAACTCACAAATCGTTTTGCGGCTATTTCCTTAGTGGTTTTTCCCATTGCAATTTCTTTCAGAATCTCCTGTTCTGTAACTGTGAGTTTATTGTCGGATTTTTTCACCTCACCTGCACGTTTCGAATAATCGAGCAATAAATTGCTTACATGATTGCATATATAGCGTCGACCTTTTTGAGCTTCGCGTAGTGCAGTAATAATTTCTTCAGTTGAATTACTTTTTAACAACACTCCGAACGTTTGTGTGTTGTATAACAGATTTACCAAAAAATCATCACTTAACTCGTCTGAAAACAATACCCAGTCTACTTTTGGATAAGTTGAATTAAGCACTATTAGCTCATTAGCACTCTCAAAATCGAACAATACATAATCAAGCACAACAACCGATTCCTGATTTATTTGCAAAAAGGCATGCAGTTCTCTTTTGTTTGAAAGAGAATGAAATTCGGCAACATTTTCCTGCTTCAGAATGTAAGCCAAACCCATTCGTGTAATATCCTGATTATCTGCTAAAACTATTTGACGCATATACTTTTATTATCAACATTACAAAAATACTCATTTTTACCCGAGGGTTAAGCAAAATATGACGAAAGCCAAATAAAAATTACCACCAACAAAAGAGCTGGCAACAAGTTAACAATTCGAAGTTTACGAATTTCAAGAATATTAATACCCAAACCAATGAGTAAAATCCCACCTACCGAGCTTAATCCCTGAATTATTTCAGGACTAAAAAAACTGGCAGCATACATTGCAAGCAATGTAATACTTCCCTGAAAAACAAACAAAGGTACCGACGAAAAAATCACTCCAACACCATATGCAGATGCTAAGAGTATAGCAGAAAATCCGTCCATTAACGATTTTGTCAATAGTACTTCCGAAGAGCGTCCCACCCCCTCATCAATAGCTCCGACTATTGTCATTGCTCCAATACAAAAAAGTATAAACGAAGTAACCAAACCCTCCGAAAACTTCTCGTTACCAACCCTGAGGCGCGATTTTAGTTTATCACTTAATCTATTCAGGAACATCTCTAATTGCATCCACTCTCCGATAAGTGCCCCGATAGCAACCGAAGCAACAACCAATATTATTTGTTGCATATCTTTTACCATAGTTATACCAATAACAATGGTAAAAAGGCCTGTAGCCTGAAAATAAATTTCTTTGAAACGCGGATGTAGAGATTTGTTCAGAAGTAATCCTAAGGTGCCTCCGGCAGCAACGGCAAGTGTGTTTACAATGGTACCAATCATATTGATTACGGATGTTTTTTTGTTTGTTTTTGCAAATATACAAAAAAACACAAAGGGTAACTTCACAGCCACCCTTTGCCACATTTTAACCTAAACCTTAACTATGAAAAATTTATCTGTTTGTTTACACTGCAAAGATGGGGAGTTTTTTTTAATTGCGCAATAGACAAAACAAAAAAAATCACTTAAAATAGCATTATATACCTGTCGACCAGTATATAATTTTTATTAACCTTTGATATCCAATTACTTATCTGCTTTAAAAAATATGTTAAAATTTATCGATATAGTTAATCCAACAACTATAATTTAATAATTCTGATAGCCAATTGGAATAAACAATTCTGATTTTCAGATGTTACGAATAAAGCGTAAATTTGCGATCTCATTTTATTAAGATTAAAAAACTATTTATGAACAAAACCGAAGGAAAAGTTGCTTCGACGGACTCTAAATCCGTTTTAAACGACAAAAAACTTTTTATTGAAACCTACGGCTGCCAAATGAACGTGGCAGATAGCGAGGTAGTGGCTTCTATTATGGAAATGGACGGGTTTGAACTAACCGAATCTATAACTGATGCCAATGCAATTTTTGTAAACACATGCTCAGTACGCGACAATGCCGAACAAAAAGTGATACAAAGATTAAAATACTTTCAGTCACTGAAAAAAAAGAATAAAGGATTGGTGGTAGGAGTTATTGGATGTATGGCCGAACGCGTAAAGGAAGAACTCATTACCGACCATGGCGTTAACATTGTAGTTGGCCCGGATGCCTATCTCGACATCCCAAACCTAATTAACAGTGTAGAAGCAGGCGAAAAAGCAATAAATGTAGAGCTTTCCAAAACCGAAACATACAAAGATGTTATGCCAACACGAATTGGCAAATCTATTTCCGGATTTGTATCTATTATGCGTGGATGCGATAAATTTTGCACCTATTGCATTGTACCTTACACCCGCGGTCGTGAGCGAAGCCGCGAAATGGAAAGCATCCTGAATGAAATACGTGATTTGGAACAAAAAGGCTACAAAGAAGTAACACTTTTAGGACAAACAGTTAATTCATACAAATATACCGACGATAACGGAAAAACTATCCACTTCCCCGAATTATTAGCAACTATAGCCGAAACTGTACCTAACATGCGCATACGGTTTACATCGCCACATCCGAAAGATATGACCGACGAAACACTTGAAGTGATGGCTAAATACAAAAACATATGCCGTTTTATTCATTTGCCAGTGCAATCAGGCAGTAATGCAGTGTTGCAACGCATGAATAGAAAATATACCCGCGAGTGGTATTTGGACCGAGTGACTGCAATGCGACGTTTAATGCCTGACATTTCCATAGGCACTGATATTTTCTGTGGCTTTTCGGGAGAAACAGAAGAAGACCATCAGGACTCTCTTGATTTAATGCGTCAATCAGCTTTCGATATGGCATTTATGTTTAAATATTCCGAACGTCCGGGTACAGTTGCTGCTAAGCGATTACCCGATGACATACCTGAAGAAACAAAGATAAGACGCCTTAACGAAATCATAGCATTACAAAACGAGCTTTCGGCCATCAGCAACAAAAACGACATTGGCAAAGAATATGAAGTTTTGGTTGAAGGATTTTCGAAACGTTCAAAAGAACAATTATTTGGTCGTACATCGCAAAACAAAGTGGTAATTTTCCCGCGCGAGGGCCGTCACATCGGTGAATTTATACGCGTAAGAATTCTATCAGCATCATCAGCTACATTAATAGCGGAAGTTGTTGAGTAATTACTACTCCTTTGTTCAAGAAAACCGGCTTCTCAAAATATATAAGTAGCCGGTTTTTTTATTATATTTAAAATTTAAACCCAAAAGTAAAAGTCAGATTCTGTTCTTTTGTCGTGACATCAGCCGGATCAGCTTTGTATGAAGGAAACAAACTCGACTCAACTACATTGGGATTATAAGAAAAATAGCTTCCTTTATTCTGAACATTTGAATAAGTAACATCCGCATACCAATCACTTTCCCTATATCCAAATCCTAACGAAAAATAATTTGTGTAATCGTGAGTAAAATACTCTGGGTCTGTTCGAATTGTTGTTGATGATAATATCTTTTGAGCATTATTTTCTGTTAAACTACTTGTATTCGCATAACCACCACGTACCGAGAAATTATCGGTTAAACGATATTCAGCACCTACTTTTATTGTTCTGGAGTTTTTAAACATGTTTTTCATATAGGTATTTTCATCAATGAAATTATAGCCATCAACCGATACAAATTTCATGTTTTTATAATCTCGATATACATACTCAGCACTCAATAAGCCTTTTTTACCTGAAATAAATGCCGCACTTATGTTAAACTGTAGGGGTGTTTGAAGTTTATAATTCAAATAATTATCTTCTGGTGTACCTGTATTGCCATTATATAAATCTGATGTAAAATACAGTTTACCGAAGTTATTTTGACTCATTTTATAGAAAGTAGGAGTTTTAACTGACAAACCCAACCTCAAAAAATCCAGTGGCACAGCAATAACCCCAAAACCTACATCAAATCCCTTTCCGGTAGTATTAAGCCAGTTGTCCAATTGTATATTTCTATCAGTTACCGACCCCGGAAGGTTTACATATTTTTCGTTATAGCTACTATACATTGAATAATCTAGATTTTTCCAGTTAAATGTAGCACCAACATAAAATCTATTACTGAAATTCCCCGACCATCCAAATGAATACTCGTCGATACCACCACGTTCTTCTATATAATAAGCTGGCGACAATACATCTACTCCACTTAAAAATGATTGCCATCCATCAAAATCACCTGAGCTATTATTATGTTCCCTGATTAAACCTCCATAACAAGCCATAGCTGACATCCAGGACACACCCGGGTTATTATAATATGGTTCGTAATTTGCATTTAATAACTGAGACTCAGTTTTCATTCCTGTAAAAGCAGCAAAATAGTCAGTCATTGATTTATTAGTCTGACCTCCGAGTATGTTTGCTGTGCGATTAAAATCGGCAATTTTATTATAGTTAAATGAAAAATTAGAGCTCAACAAGCCTGAATAACCACTTTCAGCCCGCCAGGTTTTACTAGCAAAAACTAACCCAAAGTTATTCAGCTTAGCTTTGTAAGTATGTTCATTTGTTTCCTGATCATACCATTTAGAGTCAACATCCTGCACGCCGGCAGCGAATGAGACAGTTAATTCCGATTTTCTGAACACACCTAATCCTGCAGGGTTGTCTTTTATAGCTGAAACATCGCCACCAAGTGCTCCGAAAGCACCAGCCACCCCCATATAACGTGCTGAACCTCTAATATCTGACTGCGAAGAGCGGGAGGCCTCAAAAATTGTTTGTGCTGAAATAAAAGACACAGAACTTAAAACGGTCAGTGCTATAATAATACGTTTCATAATAATCTGTTTTAAATTTTCCTAAATTCAAGTTTTTAATAATTAACGACGACCAGAACCGCTGCTACTACTGCTGCTACTGCCACCTGATGAACTTCTTGAGCTACCAGCAGATGATGAACTGCTGCTACTACCACTACTATAGGATGATGAATTACTTGAGGGTGTATATGTACTACCAGAAGAACTATTATTGGAACTATTACTGTAATTGGAACTACTTCTTGAAGAAGTACTATAAGATGAACTTTGCGATGAACGAGAGCCAGAATTGTAATTCGAACCTGACGACGATGAAGATGTTGAACGTGTGGCAGGCGATGAACCTACTGAATAAGTTCTACCAGTTCCTGAACTAACACTTCCACGCGAATTTGTACTACCTGTTGTATTTGTGTATGAACTTCCGTTGGAATTCACCGAAGTACGCGATGACGTTGAAACCCCTGTACTTACACGACTACCATATCCACTCGTAGATGTAGATGTTCTACCTGACGAACCAGATGTAGGATAATAATCACGAGCACTATTTGTGGTTACAGCTGACCGTGAACCAGAACGATTACTTGTAGGGCTTTGAGTTGATACAGACGAACGATTATTTGTATAATTGCTGCCAGTTGTTGTGCGAATTGAGCGAGAGCCTGTACCACTAACTACATCCCGGGAACCTCCTACCGCTGTATAAGTTGAACGATTTGAAACAGATGTTCGCGTTGAAACACTTCCATCACGGTTATACATACTTGCAGTGCCACTTGTAGGAGTTCGACTAAATGACCCGTTATTGGGTCGTACAGATGGGCGATAGCTAGAATAGCCCCAGTTATTACCATAATAATATCCATCATAATACCCATGGTGATATCCATGATAATATGAACCATAATAACTTCCGTAATAACCTCCCATGCCCCATTGATTCCACGACCAAGGGTAATAACTGTAACCCCAATAACTTCCATAATATGGATAGCTAAAACCGTAATTCCACATACTAAACGGGCGATATTGATAATCGAACCAGTAACTATTGGTCCAGGTAGGTGTTACATAAGCGTAGCTACCATCAATATACACATTCCAGTCCCAGTTGTTTAAAAAGTAAATATCGTTATAGGCAGGGTCGCCAATAAACACCCGATATTTTGGATGCTGGAAGCGGCGTATACGCTCAGCATATTCCATATCGGATTTTGTTCCGTTAAACCCATTCAAATAATACCCTTGCTCCTCCTCTGTATTGGCAGCAATGCGCGCACTATCCTTTAGTTCAACCGATGTAGTATCAACAAAGTCTGCGATATCATCAGTTTTATCTTTGTACACTATTTCCCGCGCACCTTCCTTGTATGCAGGTTTCACCTTTTTGGATATTTCTCGTTTTTTTACATCATCACCCGGTTTAAAATAAATATCATCCTCCACAACTTTTGATTGTGCAAAAACGGTTGTCGAAAGAGTAGCTATTAATACGGCTACATAAAATTTTGTTTTCATAATATTTCCTCCTACTTTTAGTATTCGAATTTCAACTTATTAAACAACAATCGTGCCACAACAGGCGCTTTAATAGTTAAAAGTCAAATTTTTATTCTGCTTTATCTACTATAAATCCATGTTTTTTTCACTAATTTTGTAAAAACAAATTAAACATAAAAACATGAACTTTATTCAGGTCGATTTTAAAATTGAACCCTACGAAGAATACATTGCAGATATTTTAGCTGCAGAATTAGGTGAAATGGGCTTCGATACATTTATACCGGTAGAAAACGGGCTGCAAGCATTTGTATCATCTGATAATTTTAACGCAGAAATGCTATCGCAACTCATTTCAGATTTTGTAATTGAGGCTGAAATTGAATATGAGATAACTGAAATTGAGTCGAAAAACTGGAACGAAGAGTGGGAAAAACACTATTTCGAACCCATAATTATCGAGGACAAGTGTATTATTCACAGTTCATTTCATAAAGACATCCCTGCTTATGAATACGACATTACAATTGACCCAAAAATGTCGTTTGGAACAGGACACCATGAAACAACTTCGCTAGTAATAGCAGAATTACTACATATGGACTTAAGCGGGAAGAAAGTGCTTGACATGGGATGTGGCACGTCGGTTTTAGCTATTTTGGCAGCAATGCGAGGTGCTACCAACCTTACCGCCATTGATATTGATGAATGGTGTACCGAAAATTCCATAGAGAATATTGCACTAAATAATGTCAGCGGAATTGAAGTTTTACTGGGCGGAGCCGAGTTACTCGAAGGGATGCATTTCGATATAATATTGGCAAACATCAACCGAAATATTTTGCTAATGGACATGGCAAAATATGCAGCTTGTTTAAATACAGGAGGCGAATTGTATATGAGTGGATTTTATAGCGAGGATATACCACTAATAGAAGCTGAAGCTGATAATAACAAACTCAAAGTCAGCCACTATAAATTAAAAAACAATTGGGCGGTAGTTAAAACCGTAAAACAATAATTGAGAACAGAATGTCCTGAAACTATTATTTCAGGACATTCTGTTTTTATAATCTTCGTATCCAAACTCGCGAACAAGCTGAAACTTGTCATCCTTAGTCCAGATACCTATTGACGGATGTGATACTCCATTAAACATGGTTGTTTTAACCATAGTATAGTGTATCATATCCTCGAAAATAATTTTATCGCCCGGTTTCAGTTCATCGGAAAACGACCACGTCCCCATGAAATCACCCGACAGACAGCTATTTCCTCCCATCCTGTAGTTGTATTTACCCTCTTCAAAATCAGCAGCTCCTACAATTGCTGGCTTGTATGGCATTTCAAGGCAGTCCGGCATGTGGCACGAAAACGACACGTCAAGCATGGCAGTTTTTATTCCCTTGTTCTCGACTATATCAATTACAGTTGATACCAACACACCCGTACGCCATGCAAAAGCACTTCCGGGCTCAAGAATTACCTGCAAATGAGGGTATCGTTTTTTAAAACTGATCAATAATGCAATTAAATGTTCAACATCATAACCTTCTTTAGTCATTAAATGACCACCACCCATATTTAGCCACTTAATCTGTCCGAAGTATTTACCGAATTTTTCTTCCACCACCTTTAGAGTACGCTCTAAATCGAAAGAATTTGATTCGCATAAAGTATGAAAGTGTAAGCCTTCCACACCATCGGGTAGTTTATCGGACAAGAGATCGGCTGTAATTCCCAAACGTGAACCGGGTGCACACGGGTTATATAAATCGGTTTCGACATCCGAAAATTCAGGGTTTACACGCAAGCCGCAAGAAACATTAAAAAACTGAGTTTGCGGATATAATCGCTCAAACTGGCTTAAGGAATTAAATGTAATATGACTGCTGCATCGTACTATTTCAGGAAACTCCCTATCGGTATATGCCGGTCCATAGGTATGCGCTAAACTTCCCATCTCCTCAAAAGCCAAACGAGCTTCGGCCAACGAGCTTGCTGTTGAGTAAGGTATATATTCCCTGATTACAGGAAAAGCACTCCACATAGCAAATGCCTTGAAAGCCAGAATGATTTCAACTTCAGCACGATCCTTAACCGATTTTATTAATTCCAGATTCTTGCGCAACAACTTTTCATCGAGCACATAACATGGAGAAGGAATTTTTGAGATATCCATTTATATAAATAATTAAAATAAAATGCACCTCTTAATTTCCTAATTTAGAAACTAAAAAAGCGCAGTTTAATTGAACCAATCCATGTTGAAATTCATCAGAAAAACAACATATATATTAAAACACAATTATAACACTAATAGTTGTACGGGTTTGCCAAAATACCCGATGCTTGTATTACACGGGCAATATCCATGGCTTCTTTACGGGTTTCTGTATAACCAACAATCACTCTGTACAGACCATTATCCGGCACAATATATATATTATCCGGCACAAAATCTTTTAATTTAAGTGCCATCAATATCGCATTTTGTTCCAGACTAAAAGCACCTGTTTGAATCATAAACTTATTATCGTGATTGATAATAATCTGATTCGAAATACGGGTTTTATATGTTTGCTTAATTTTTTCAGTAAGCAAGCTATCAATATTCATTTGGCAACCTGTAGGATGAACACCAATAGTAACTCGTCGATTCAGCGCCTTCTCAGCACTATTTGAATTTGCATTAAATGGTTTATTTTCACCATAGTTTGCTACTTCAACACGGGTACGTTCAATTCCTTCGTAAGCAAGTTCATCCCAAACCGACTGTGCCCTTTTTATACTTAATTGCATATTTCGTTCTTCAGAACTCTCCAAATCAGTATGCGATGTAAGATATAAGACCAAACAAGTATTATCTTTCATAATTCCGGCTAATGCTTTTGCAAGCATCTTTTGCTCAGGACGCACCTTATAACTGGCATAATGAAACAAGAAAGAATATGAAAAACGCCATTTTACGGCAAAAGGGTCTGAATCGGTTACATAACTTACCGAACGACGCAACAATCTGGCATCTTTTTCAGTAATATCATCGGGATTTTTGCGCGATATGCTATCAATTAATGCTACATCTTTATCGGAAATAGCCTTAAATACAACCCGGCGGTTTTGAGATCTTTCTTTGGGAGTACTATTGGTATTACCCGGCACCGGAAGTCTTTTACCAAAACCAACTATCCGCAATCGCGATTCATCAATACCGTATTTCACTAAAATTTTACGAACAGAGTTTGCGCGTCTTTCGCTAAATTTTATGTTTACATCATCAGAACCTACATTATCGGTATGTCCCTGAATTTCGAGCTTCAACATAGGGTTTTCCTGCAGCAGTTTTCCTAATTGTTTGATGGTACCATAAAACTCCGAACGCACCCTGGCACTGTTAAAATCAAATAATATAATGTATTTCAGCAGCGAGTCGTATTTTTGCAGGATATCGGGTGATGGATTATTCTTATCGCTGAATTTATTCAAACGTTTTAGCATTTGTAAAGAATCTGATGTGGAACTCAATCCCTTCATAGCAGCTTTGTTCAATTCAGAGTTTTGCTCCAAAGAGTCTTTTTCTGAAACATATGTCAGTTTGATTTTCCCTGCATCAGTAATATCACCATTTAAATCTTCTTTAATCTGAAACGAAAGTTCGTTCGCTTTCATTCGAAGTGCATCCAATTGTTTGGGATCTACTTTTGCAGTGTAATTACCCGGTTTTAAACCGAGAAATGAGAAAAATCCATCACTTTCGGACATAACCGTTCTTTCTGTTTGTCCATTTTCAGCATCGATGTTTATCAGAATACGGGCTATACCCTTATTATTTTCATCAACGACTGTGCCTGACATCTCTCCCATTGGTTTTACAGGGACTTCAATGGTTTTAAATTGATTGGGATCTGTTGTTACTTTTACATTTTTTGCATCAATTCTCCAGGCTATGTTCTTAAACTCGGTTTCGTCAAAAGTAAGATTATAATCAACAAAAGGCTCCAGCCCTACAACTCTGACAATTGAATCGTTTTTACGATGTAACACTTTTCCTCCCGAGCAGCGTACAGTCAGGTTTTGTGCAGCAGGCTCATCATCGTCTCTTTTACCATTAAAGTTCTTATCAACAAACGGGGCAATTGATATAGCGCTTCGCCCTACAGCATCGCGAGAATCAAAATGCACATAACCATTACCACCACCAAATGCGAGACTTCCCCGTGCACTTTGTGCTGTTTCAAAGCTTCCATTCGCATAATATGCCGATGTATAAGCCGACATAAAATTAAAGTCGTAACGAATAGCCATGTTTATAGCTTCATAGTCGACTAAATTGTTACGTTCGTAGCCAAGGGTGATGTAACCCCTTTTAAATATTTGTTTTTCAAGCTCCGCTTTATACGATATAAAATTATCGTACCAGTTGTCGGCATTTCCTGTAAAATTATATTGTACCGATGGGCGTATTGAAAATCCCCCGTTTAGTCTCAAACCGAGAGCCAGATTGCTATAAATGTTTTTATTCTGAAAATCTGTCCAGTTTATATAGTTTGTTAAATTGGCATTGAAGTTTTTATAATAAGCAGTTAACATCAAGTCGCCTGAGTTAAACTCAAAGTTTGGATACACATTCTGACGGAAAGTAGCTTTTGCTACAGCCGAAACATTTTTCAAACGCATAGGCAAGGTAAGTGCTGCAATTCGCTCTTCTTTGAAGTTATAGATAATGGCCTTTTGATCCTTTTCGTAATATGAATAATTCAGCTCAAGCATTGAATTGCGGAGAAAATTCAGATTCAGGGTACCTTTATATCTTACTTTATGCGCATATTCGCCCGAAATAACCAATCCACTAAACGGTTGAATAGTAAGATTACCAAACGGAATATGAGGATTAGAATTTATGGTACTTAAATATTCGTAACCTGCGCCAGCTGTTAACCAGCGGGCAATACCTAAACTTGTTTCGGCACGTCCATAATAAGAGTTTAAACCATTTAGCAACACTCCACCACTTACTCTGTATTCAAATTCGCCGGCTGGAAGCATGTTATATGGACTATGAATGGTTTTACGCTCTGACTGTTCCTCGCCATTCGGTCCATAATAGCGCAATGTTAACTCCGATGTCCCATACACGTTAGGAACTTGAAAGCTGAAATACCCTGATGCATCAGCTTTAGTATAATCAACCAAAACATTATTTATGTAGAGTTCAACCGTCCAGTCAGGATTCGTTGTTTCGGAGATTTGATAAGTTCCCTTCGCCTTACGAATGGTTGTAGGTGCATTTGTAATCATAAAACCATCAACAGGATATAAAAGTGTCGCTATACTTTTATTGTAAATACGTCCTATTTGCACCTGTCGAATTGGTTTAAAGTTATTATCCACCCAACGCCAGTAATAACGTTGTTGATTACGGTTAAACCCATATCTGTCAGAATAATACATCCATACACTTAGTTCACCAAATAAAAATTCAGAGCCCAGGGCTAACCCAAACCGGTTTTCGTTTGTATATACCTTTGATTGATTCAGTGTAAATGACCAATCGAGCATTCCGGGTTTAAAAAAGTGGTACTGACGTGGATATTCCTTATCATAAACAACTTCCTGCGTCAGATTTTTAATGCCCTTACGCGCTGTTTCCAATTTCATTAATCGTGTAGCCGGTAGTTCAAAAGGAGCAGAAATATTGGCCGACAAGGAACGAAAATCAAAATTAGTTTCAATTCCAAATTGCTGTTTAATAAACACTGATGAAATATAAAGTTCACCCTGACTTACTAAAAAGTCATTTTCAGTGATTCCAATTGTCTTTTGCCCCAAAGTGAATTGTCTTGTTGATGTATCAATCCTGTAATTTGTTTTTGAATCAATGAAAAACCCTTCAACAACAGCTCCGCTTTGCTTTTCTTCAATATTAATTTTCAGATATTCAAATAACTGAACTATAGGCAGGTATAGTTCCCCGGATTCTTTATATAATGAAACAAATTCATTCCACCCTACTTTATCAACTTTTGTATTTAGATTAAAAGTTTCAAATTCATCATTTTGTGCCATTACAAACGAAGTAAAAAACTGAAACAGGAATAACGCAATAATAATTACGTTATATTTCAATTTCATGCTATATTGTTTTTCACTTTTACTCATTCACTTTTTCTTATACTACTGTTGAATAAATGTAATTTCAAAAGTTCCACTGTAATCGCCCGGAGGGTTGGCAGCCATTGAGCCTACCGTTAACACACCTCCAACATTTACATAATGTACATCATTACATCCTTTATTTGAAATAAACGACGAACCACTAGGCCCTTTATCAGTAGGACCGAGATTCATTGTTAGGGAGCCTCCGTTGTTTCCGGTTAAAACTACAGAGTTTGGATATGATATATTTACCAATCGTCCGGGACAAATTTTCACCTCATAAATTCCTTGCTGTGCCTGTGGTGAAGAATTCAATAATACCACACTACCACTCGCAGTACGCATACCGTTATAATCAACGGTAACAGTTCCTCCGGTAGAACCCGAAAGTATAGTTAAAACACCAAAACTCAGGTTTTGGGTTGAATTGACTACGATGGATCTGCTCGGCATATCCGGCGGATCCTGAGCCAGCAATCCGGTAAGTATCATCAAAAAAAACAAAGTATATAGTAACTTCCAATTAATGTTCATAATACTTCCTATTTAATAACAACTTCGGACTGTACTACATCCGTTGAACCATCAGGTTTATTTTGTACGTATTTTAATACAACCTTACCATTATTCAATTTCATCTCCTGATTGTAACGAACACTCAATCGAATATATCTTTTGGGAATCTCAGTATATACACCAACACCGTTTGCAAATCCAATTACAGTTCCCTTTTTAGATTTTTCGGAAGTATACTCTGCCACCAAATTACCATAAGCTGACTTATAACCATCTCTGTTTATGCATACTGAAACTACACCAACCGAATCGTTTACCACCTCGAAAGAAGCTTCAGAAAGAGTCACATTACCCGACAATGATCCATGACGAACAATAACCGGAATACTAATACCAAAGATTGGGGTAATTTGAATTGACATTGCATTAGAGCTCGTTTTAGGAAGTGCCATTCCAAGTGCAGGCTTTTCCTTTTCGGCTCTGAAATAAAGATGTGAGCGATATTCTCCATCTTTTAATCCGGATGGCTTACGCAACTGCATTCTGATAGTTTGAGATTCAGCAGGTGCCAGACTTATCTTACGGGGAAACAATCGCAGAAACTTGTCGGCACTTTGAGTAGAATCTGCTTTTTCAAGCTGCACAAAGCTACCATCTTCCTGCATTTTGTAACTCACAAACGACACCATAAAGGTTGCTGAATCTTTACCAATATTTGTAAGACTCAGGTCCTCGACAGTTTTCTGTCCTTCAAAAACCACGCGCACAGGATTGATTAATAAATCACCCTGTGCAAAAATCAATTGCGCAAAAAAGCACAATACAAGGACAGCAAGCGTCTTTTTTACCATTCTAAGAAAAAAATCAATTATAATTTACAACCACATTAAATGAACCTTCGTACACTCCCTCGGCCTGATTTGCTCCGACATTCAGAGTTGCACCCACGGTGAATGAATCAGCTCCCTGAGTATCAAGTGTACCGGTAACCTGATCGCCTCCAATGGATTGAGGACGAGCTTTAAAATCAGTTATTGACATCGTTTCAGTACCGCCTGTACGTGTAACATCAACGTTAGTTGAGGGTAATGTGATTGCATATGTACGTCCCATACCTCCATTTACTAAAAACGAAGCGGTACTGGTGGCTGAAGCCGACATAGCATTTACAGCTCCACTTGTAGTGCGGGCGTTTAATGTAGAAATTGTAACAGTACCAACACCTTCTGATTTAGCAATTGTTCCAAAGTTTAATGTAGAACCACCTGGTAAACCGGAATTATCACTTAGCGATATCAGGGAAGTTATCTCAGCTCTGGCTTTACTGGTTACACTATTCGTTTGAGCTTTCAATAGTGAAGTAAAAAGCACTGCGATAATTACTGCAATTATATATACTATTTTCATATATCTTTTTAAATTATCGAATATTAATTATAAGCTACAGATACCTGAAATGTACCTGAATAAGTACCGGCACCTTGATTAGCACCTACTGCCAATGTTGCTCCAACCGTAAATGTATCGGTTCCGGATGCAGACAATGTTCCGGTTGCTTTACTCGATGTAAAGGCATTTACAGTCATAGTTTGCGTACTTGCACTTGCATTTGTAACAGTAACAGCCGATGAAGGCAGTGTAATAGCATAAGTCATACTTGCATTACCTGCAACCGAGTAGGCCGCTGATGCAGCTGTAGGTGTTGAACTTGAAAGCACAATGCCTCCGGATGCAGTTCGAGTACCTGCAGGAGCCAAAATACAACTTCCTGAAGTGGTACCTGAGGTGATTGTTCCAAAATGCATGCTTCTGGTTTCAGAGATTGATATTGGTGCTAAAATTTTAGCAGAAACATCAGTAGTTTCATTCGATTGAGCGATACCATTAAAAAATGGGAAAGCACTTAAAACAAATAGAATTAACCAAGTATACTTTTTCATTTTGTTTTTGTATTATTTGTTTATGTTAGTTATTTTATTTTCAGGTTTAATTTATTTTTTCCTTTTCTAAAATAGATAATTTTTATATTACAAATGTAATAGTTTTAATTTAATAATTTAACAATGCGTGACTCCTGTTCATTGAAAAGTTGCATAAAAAATACAGATTTACGCTGCACTGGAATGGAAGTAACGCTACCTCCAACGATAGTACCGGCACTGAAAGCCTGACCGTTTGTATCAATTAATTTATACTTATAATTACCACTAACAGAAGAAGCATTGATGTGGATCTTTTGTTCGTTTGTAAAAATTGTAAGTAAACCCAAAGCCAACTCATTTCTCGATATTTCCGAAAAATGAAGTTTAAATCTTTCGGGTTTATCTGTTTTTTTTGCATCAAAAGTATATTCTCCTGTCTCACGCAAATCTATTACTTTATCTAGCAACAAATCCTCTAACAACACATTATCTTCATAATCTTCCATTTGCAATGTATATCTACCATCCACACCTGCCATAAAACTCAACGATTGAGAATTATCGGCATCCTGCTCTGACACATAAAAAGTGGATAATTTAGCATTGGAAGATGTTATATATAACGAGGGTGCTGAAACTACCGAACTGAAAATCTTTTCAGCTCCATTTTCAGTAACAGTTCTTTCAAAAAAAAGCAATACCTCATCAGAACCATTTGTAACTGGTGAGCTAACTCTTAAACGCAAAACCGGTTTTGTATTAACAGCCTTAACCCTTATCCAGTTTGAAGCCTGATTATGAACCCGTGCATCGTTGCGAAACGTAAAAGTACCTGAGTTTTTAGCCAACACGAAAAATCCCATTGCAGGCGAAATATAGCGTGAAACACCGTGTGTTCCGGTATTATCTGCGGAATTATAAACACCATAATTATCGCTGCTAGTCCACACCCAAATAGGGTACCCACCCGAAATTTGTTCTAACACAGACCTGTTAAATCCGGCATCGTTTTTCCAGTCAATACTGCTTGGATAAGGATTTCCAATCAGATTAAACCCTTTTTTACTGGTTACTCCATCAGCAGTTACATTAATACTAATATTTGAATTATGGAGAATTCCTGTTGACGTTTTGGTTACTTTAATGGTATCCACTGCATAAAGATATCCTTTACCGGTAATAAAATCGGAGGATGGATGACTTGAAGCCCAGGTAGGAGCTACAGTTGTATTCAGATTATAAACCCAACAAGCTGAAGGTTCATTCCAAACATATAAATCGTAACCTGTACCATCTCCATAACGTCCGGCAGGTTTCCAGTCGCCACCTATTGTTTGGCCGCCTACGGGAGATGAATAAAAATGCCAATCGCCTCTGTCGGTTGCTAAAACTGTTCCGCCCATATAGCGTTTTACGGTAGCCTGTACATTATTCGTATTGTGCACAAGCGAAGCTGTTCCTGATACCGTTGAATTTAACGTTAGTCCGGAAACGCCCGCATTATTAACTAAACTTCCATTTACCTTTAACCGGGCCGTAGGCGATAAAACAAATTTTGAATTAGCCAGTATCTGCACATCTGAGTTCACTACAATACTTGAATTCAATCGTAATTCAACTGGATTATCAACAATCAAAGCGTTCAGAATCGAATCTTTAAATAGCCCTTCGGGTATTTGCTGCATTACACTTCCCTTGTAAGTTAAAGTATTGTTGTTTGAATAAGCATCGATAAAGCCTGAAGCCTTGTTCAAGCTGCCTAACACTACAAGATTTCCCGAAAGCAATACATTGGAGGTATTATTTATCGTAACATAAAAAACTTTATTATCGACAAAATGATCAGCATTTAAATTCTGAACAGAAGAACCGGAATACACAATTTTTGAATTTGCAGCGGTTGCATCAATTTTTGCTCCATTTGACAAATCGAAATCACCTTTTAATGTGAGTTGAAGCCCATTTAGCACTAATTTATAAACTGATTGAGAAATAGTTACATTACCAACTGATTGATTAATATCCATTACCAGATCATTCATCGGGTTGGGGTCAAATTCAATATCGGCATCGGCAATCGGAACCACCGATTTGGTCCAGTTCCGGCTATCACTCCAAACTGAACTAACACTACCCTTCCACATATTTTCGCCAGCGAATTCCCATGCTCCAATTGTAGGCGCAGAGGGACGGGCAACTGAACCAAAGTCCTCAGTTACCTGAGTAATAGATACACCGCTGTATTTTGAATATACCAGCTTATAGTCTGTTGTAGCTGTACCAGATGCATTTTGGAATCCGGGAGCAGCAATTACACCGGCAGCATCGGTGCCGGTTATGAATGGAAGTGTGGTTTTATTGGTGCCGGCAAAACCCGGATATCCTCCCACCCCATCGGTATAATACAGATTGTAATCAAGAGTTAAGTTGGGCGACGAAAAATAATTAAAATAGGCAGCATAATGACTGCCGGTAGCTCCGCTATTCGACCGTTGATTGGCGAAAACATTATTTCGGATATTTTGATTATTTAAGTTGGAAGCACAATACAATGCATAACTATTTTCAGTTCCAACTGTAGGATTGCCATCTATATAAATCGTATTATTGTAAACAGATGATTGTGAAGCATTATCATAAATACCAAAAATTGAGCTGCGCTTTGCACCTCCCAGTAAAATAATATTATTCATAAACAATACCGGTCCTCCATTTGATTTAACCGCAATAATTGAAGTATTAGGATTCGGGTCGTCTATTAAAACACTGTGAATAAAATTCTTATTTACAGTGGTAGAGCCAGAGCATTGTAACTGAATTGCTACTACACTACCCTGAAATTTTGTATATCTGTTTTCGAGTTTGGAAATTTCGTTCCCTTCGAGTAAATTGTTGTAACTGGTACCTATTACAGATATACCAAAAGGCGATGTAGTGCCTGAAGAATAGGAATAAATTCTGGACACCAGATTGTTCCGTACGGTATTTGTACCAGAACTAATGTCGATTCCACACACATATCCACTACCTTTTGAAGCAGAGTTGAGGTTCGAAATTGAGTTTCCGACAATTGTATTTGTACCTGAACCTTGCACAAAAATTCCTGATAGAAATTGAGTTTGGTCCAATGGTGAACTTAATTCTTCAATACTGTTAAGTGAAATGCTACTTCCGATTCGGTTATCGTTAATAGTAGCAGCACCACTAATTGAACTAAGGTAAATACCTACAGTTTTACTGGAATTGGTAGAAGAAATTGAGCCAATAATATTTTTTTTACAATTGACTGTCCCCTGTGATAATATTTGTATAGCACTAAAAACACCCCCTAAAGAAGCTTGTTTTACGTTTATGGTACCAGTACCTGACGATTCTCCTATCGAATTGGGCGATAAAGATCCAAGTTCCACATCACCTGAATTCACCAAAATACCTATCCAGTTTGCGTATGTACTGTTTTCCCAGATAAGGCTACTTATTTTATTTCCATTGATATACGAAACATTTCCGGTATTGGCACTAATACTTATACCCGTAAAGCTATTACTGTAAGCATTTGTTTTTTTCATTGTACCACCTGCGCCCAGGTCGGCACGTCCGCCTATAAAGTTATTCATCACCTGAAATCCACCAGCACTACTATTATTAATCTGGACAAAAGTGTAAGATGAATTTGATGCCGGTACAAAATCAGCTGTTTCGTAGAAACTGTTACTCGACACAATGAAGCCGTCGCTACCAGCATTAATATTTACTGCATATGAATTTAAGTTCCGGTTAAGCACATTATAAATGCTATTATTGGAAATTACTACATTAACATTTGCACTTGCAGGGTTTCCTTCGCTATAAACTCCATTTACAGGACGATTTAAATCCGAAGAGGCTGTAATTGAATTATTTATAATTGTATTGTTGCTATTTCCGGTAGCCAAAGTTGACGATGACAGAAAAACAACACCAGAAGTAGCAGATAACTCAGAACCCCGTACTACACAATACTGTACATTATTGTTAATAGCAGAATTTACAAAACGTATGGTTGATACACCAGTGGATGAAGTGTTATTAGTGTTATCCAGAACCAGTGAGCGAGTAGAACCTACAGCATTTATACGACCATCAATTGTAACATTGTCAGCACCGTTTAAATCAATAAGTGGCCCGGAAATATTACCTGAAACACTTAAACCGGTTACAGTAGGATAAACCAATAATGCAGTATATGATGCGCTACCGGAACCACTTGCATTTAATACAGCCGAAGTAGTTTCGGTAGTAGATGATGTAATTTTAAGCGTTACGCTTCCGGTAAGAGAACCATTATTAATTGCATCGAATGCCGCTTTGAGCGTAGTAAAATCGGCTCCTGTAGAGCCAACTGTTTTTGTTTCGTTAATCGCAAAGGTCGATTCCACGAAAAACAAAAAACAGAGCAATAGAAGTTTGTTTATATTTATTGAATATTTTTTCAATGATAATATCCTTAAATTGAAACTCATGACTACAGTTTTTTAAAGATGTTTTACACACAAAAAGATATAACTACTGCTGAAATGCAGACAAATCAATATTAAGATTTTTTTGCAAAGATAATTATTAAATGATTTTTTCGGTCATTTAGTTGAGCGATAATTGCCGTTTTAATAGCATCTGAACCGCAATTATATTTATTTAACATAACAGCTCCGAAATATCTGTTTGAAGCAATTATTTCTACAAAAAAAAGCAGAAAGTATTACATATACAACTTTCTGCCTTTATCAATTAGAATATTTCAATCAATTTTTCAAAAAAGCATACTTACGCCTGAAATTGTTTCATAAATAATACTAAATAAACCAGCAACTACAATTAGTGCCGAACAAATAATCAGACTCAAATTGGCAGCCTTGCCTGATTGAATTTTTTCAATTGGCGAATCATTTTCAAGTTTAAAAACGGTCCGAACCACCATAAGATAATAATACAATGAAATAACGGTATTCGCTAAAGCAATAAAAACCAACGCATAATAACCCTGCTCAAATGCCACTGTAAAAATAAAATACTTACTAAAGAATCCGGCAAAAGGCGGTATACCGGCTAGCGAAAACAAACCCAGTGAAATTACTACTGCTAAAAACGGATTCGTTTTGTATAAACCGGCATATTGCGAAATATTTGTTTTATCTGTTCGATGTTCGACTGCTGAAACCACACCAAACACAGCCAGATTCGAAAACAAATAAACAAGTATATAGTACACCAAAGATGTCATTCCTTTATCGTTTGCACTCATTACTGCAAGCATTAAATAACCGGCCTGCGAAATAGCCGAATAGGCAAGCAATCGCTTTAAGTTTTGTTGACGAATGGCAAAAATATTGGCTACTGTGATACTAATAATTATCATTCCATAAAAAACAGGATGCCACTCGTGCACCATACTGCTAAATACTTTAACAAAAATGACAAACAGCACAAATACAGCAGAACCTTTCGAAATCACTGACAAATAAGACGTTACACTTGTTGGTGCACCTTCGTATACATCAGGGGTCCATAAATGAAACGGAACAAGCGATATCTTAAAAAACAAGCCAACAGCAAAAAACACCATACCTAACAACTGAATGGGTGTACCACTTAATAAAGCCGACATGTCGCTAAAATACAACGTCCCTACAGCACCATAAAGCATGGATATGCCAAACAATGAAATTCCGGTAGAAAAAACAGCAGTCAGAATATACTTGGCTCCGGCTTCGGCCGACTGATTATTGTATTTATTAAATGCCACAAGGGTTGCCAGTGGAATAGATGCTGTTTCGACACCTATAAAAAACATCAGAAAATGGCCGGCTGACATCATAAAATACATTCCTAAAAGGGTGGAAAGCGTTAGAAAATAAAATTCACCCCGACGGATTATACTTTCGTCACCATTCAGCCAGTTGTGTGCTTGTAAAAAAACGATTATTGTACCCACATTCAAAATTGTTTTCATGTAAGTGAGCATAGGGAAATAATGATACATTCCTCCCGCAACCTCGAATGAATCACGTGGCACACAATTTAGTATGGTGTGAGCGCTAAACAACAGAAGCGCAACTGGTTGAAAATAGCGTTTCAAGCCATCACCAGCAAAAATATCATACATCAGCAACAATACAATTACCAGCAAAAGTGATAACTCCTCGTGCAATTTCAAAAAATCAGAATAATTCATATAATTGATTTACAGAACATTATTTAATTAAATGCCCACATTTTAGTTACCAGTGGCAATACACTCTGGTAAAACATATCGTTCATCCAAAAAGGCAATACACCCATTACAACACTTGATAATACCAATGTAACCACAGCTGTTTTCTCCCACCATGTAGCATCAGTTAGCGATAAATGGTGTGCATCCTGTACCGGACCAAACATGACTTTGCCTACTGCACGCAAAATATATACGGCGGTAATTACAATGGTAGTGGTGGCAAAAACCGTCAAAACCCGCTGCAATGTACCAGCTTCGGCAAAAGCTCCCACAAAAACAGTCATTTCTGCAATAAAACCACTAAAACCTGGTAAGCCCAATGATGCCAAACCTCCCAACATAAACGCAACACCAATAAAAGGCATTACTTTCATTAAACCACCCATCTCGGTAATTAATCGTGTATGAGTACGACTATATATCATGCCAATTACCGCAAAAAACAATGCAGTAATTAAGCCATGCGAGACAATCTGCATAAATGCCCCCGTAAGTGCAGTGGCATTAAACAATAAAAATGCAAAAAAGATGAGCCCGCAATGACTTATAGAAGCATATGCATTTATGTATTTTAAATCTTTTTGAGCCAGTGCTGCAAAAGCGCCATAAACTACACTGAAGGCTGCCAGAATAAGAAATATCCACGAAAGCTCTTTTGCGGCAGCGGGCAATAAAAATATGGCAACGCGGTAAGCACCGTAAGCTCCCAGTTTCATGGATATTCCGGATAAAAACATGGATACAGGAGTTGGTGCCGATGAGTGTCCATCGGGTACCCAATTATGAAAAGGAAACATTGCCCCTATTATACCAAAACCAATAAATGTACTCAAAAACAGGATGTTTTGCCATTCAGGTACAACAGAGAGTTGAGCCAGCTTCATGATGTCTAATGTCACGGCACCAGTGCCATAATATATTCCTAAAATACCAAAAAGCACAAACACCGAACCAGCCATCAGCATTAAAGCAAGTTTCATTGCACTATACGATTTTCGACCACTTCCCCAAACGGCAATCAATAAGAATTTAGGTACTACCGACATTTCAAGAAAAAAGAACATGGTAAACAGGTCGAGCGAAATAAAAAAACCGTAAGCTCCGGCACTTAAAAAGGCAAATAATATAAAAAACTCTTTTTTCATCAAATCGTTTTTCCATGCCACCAAATACGCCGCAAAAACAATAATTGACGAAAGCAGAATCATTAAAACCGAAATGCCATCAACACCTGTATTAAAATGAATGTTGAAGTTTTTATACCATACAACATCGTTTACATAAAGCATTTCATCCGTAAGGCCTTGTGCACGCTGTTTCAAATAATCGAACAATAAATAAAACGACATTCCAATAAGCGATACAGAGCCAGAAAAGGCTATGATGTTCGTTTGTCTGGAGTTTTTTGCTCCTGCAAACATAACCATCATTACTATCGGAATTAGTACGAAAAAATACAACAAGCTCATTTTTTTATCAGGAATAAAAATTTTTATATAAACATTACAATCGCGGCAATAAAGAGCGAACCAATTAAAATTACATAGGTATAATATTGAATATCTCCATTTTGCAATCCTTTAATACGATAAGAAATCCATTGTGTAACTGATGAAAATCCATCCATAGTACCACCAATAATTTGTTTATCGACCCGGGCTGTTGGTTGTGCGATTAATCTGAATATTATTTTTTTTGTAATAAACAAATAAACTTCGTCAATATAAAAACGATGATAAGCCGCAGTATACAAAGCTTTGAATTTTTCAACCATTAACGCCGGATAAGGGCTTTCCTTCCTGTACATGAAGTAAGCGATAGCTATGGAACAAATAGCGACAAAGATGCTAACCCCTGCAACCATATAATTGATATGTATATCATAATTGCGGCCATCATTCGTCACAAAGTGTCCGAAAGGAATAAAACCTGCCACCAAAGTAATTACTGCTAATACAATTAAAACCGAACGCATGGCAAATGGAGACTCATGCGGTACATGTTTGTGTGTTTTGTCTTTACCCCAAAAAATACCAAAATACAAGCGGAACATATAGAATGATGTTAATGCAGCTATCAGCGTCATTACAACACCTAATGCCGGACTAAAACTATAAGTAGCAGACAATATTTCATCCTTACTGAAAAAACCGGACAATGGCCATATACCGGCTATTGCCAAACAGGCTATCAGAAAAGTAACATGCGTAACTTTCATATATTTGCGTAAACCACCCATTTTACTCATTTCGTTGCTGTGTACGGCATGTATCACCGAACCCGCACCTAAAAACAATAAAGCTTTGAACATGGCATGCGTAAACAAATGAAACATAGAAGCCATATAGCCCAGTCCGTGATGTCCTCCCATGCCTGATACTCCCAGACCAACCATCATAAAACCAATTTGCGAAATAGTAGAATATGCAAGTACACGTTTAATATCAGTTTGAGTACAGGCAATTGTAGCTGCAAACAGCGATGTAAACGCGCCAACATAGGCAATCCAATGCAATACTTCGGGCGAATAAAAATAATAAACCGGAAACAAACGTGCCACCAAATACACTCCGGCAACTACCATAGTAGCCGCATGTATTAATGCCGAAACAGGCGTTGGGCCTTCCATGGCATCGGGTAACCAAATGTGCAACGGAAACATAGCGGACTTACCGGCTCCTCCAATAAATATCAGTGCCATAGCCCAACTTACAGCCGATATTCCCATAAAAGAAGCACCTGTGGCCGAAGCAAAGACGTTTGAATCGCAGCTGTTCAGTAAGTTAAAATCGAATGTTTTGGTATAATATGAAAGCACCAAAATACCCAACAGAAAACCTAAATCGGCAAATCGTGTTACAATAAAAGCTTTTTTGGCAGCAGCCAAAGCTTCAGGTTTATGAAAATAAAAGCCAATAAGCAAAAACGATGATACACCAACCAACTCCCAGAAGATGTACATCTGAAAAATATTTGTCGATACAACCAGCCCCAGCATTGAAAAGGTAAACAACGACAGGTAGGCATAATATCTCTGAAATCCATCTTCACCATGCATGTAACTGATACTATAGATATGTACCATTAACGATACAGTTGAAATTACAACTAACATCATCACCGAGATTGGATCGAGTAAAATGCCGAAATTCATTTGTAATTGGTCCGAAAATTTCAACCATTCAAATACAAATGGCTCAACCGCTTGTCGCACATCGCTGGCAGTTTCAGCTGTAAAATATTGCCAGGCCGTAAAATAGGAGAGCAAAGCTACCAGTGCGATAGAAAATACGCCTATTGCACCGGCTGCTTTATGGCTTAACTTTGAGTTTATCAGGCCAATAAGTAAAAAACTCAAAAAAGGCAGTAGAAGTATAAATAAAGTGTACAACATTTGCTTGATTATTTCTGTGTTGCGGTTTGAGGTTCATCGTCGGGCTCCGAAAGGCTTCTCAAACTATCCACATTCACATTATTCAAATTACGGTAAATATTAATAACGATAGCAATTGCCACAGCTGTTTCGCAGGCAGATATAGCTATAGTAAAAAGTGCAAAATAAAATCCCTCGAAATGCTCAGGATACAAATATTTATTGAAAACCACAAAATTCACATCGGTGGCATTCAGGATTAATTCAATTGATATCAAAATCATTAACAGGCTTTTGCGCGACATAAAGCCGTAAATACCTGCAAAAAACATCACTAAACTTACAGCAATGTACGCCTCCAGTGGAATAACCCCTGTAAACATTTTTGTAAAGAACTCGCCCATTCTATTTTTAATTATATTTTGTTACGAACGTTTTCTGGCAATCATAATAGCACCCACAATACACGCCAAAAGCAACACACTAATGGCCTCAAAAGGCAATAAGTACTGATATTTACCTGTACCCATCAGCGTTTTCCCTAACAGATGTGTATCTATTTCGATATGATGTGTGGTTAATTTATATACCCTGGAAATACTTTGAAAAATAATTACTCCACAAAAAATTGCTCCGGCCACCGACAGGAGAATTGCAAAAACTCGTTGGCTCAAAGGCTCCCTTGGAATGTCTTCGCCCGGTTTTTGGGTTAATAAAATGGCAAATATAAACAGCACCATTATACCACCTGCATAAACAGCAGTTTGTACTGCAAACAGGTATTCATAATCCAATATCAGGTACCAACCCGCAATTGCCAACAACACAAATAATAAATAAGTAGCCGAACGTATTAAGCGTTTCGACGTAACAGCCATAATTGAAAACACCACAATTATTGCCGATAAGAGATAAAAAATAATATTCTCAGCCATAAATTCTAATTCTCTTTGGTTTTCACTCTTAATGTTGAACCCTCATTATTCAGTTGCTGCACTAACCGGTTACGATCAAAAACAGCATTTTCAAAATTATTGCTAAACTGAATGGCATCCGAAGGGCATGTAACCACACATAAATTGCAAAAAGTACACATCCCTAAATCGTAGACATATTTATCGAGTATTTTTTTCTTTTTACCATCTTCTGTTTCAATTATTTTTGAATGTACCTGTATTGTACCATTCGGACAATTCATTTGGCAAATTCCACACGCTGTACATGCATGCTCGTTGTTTTCATCGTGAGGCATTACCAGTTCGGCCCTGAATCTATCCGAAATAACAAGTGTCTTTCTGTTTTCAGGGTATTGCATTGTTACTTTTGGTGTCCACAACTCCTTCCAGGTAACACTCATGCCTGTAAGTAACGACTTTATACCTCCAAAAAGGTCTTCTGTATATTGTTTAAATGTTCTCATTTACAATTTATTATATAAACAAATCCTTTAATGTTAAACCAGACAAAACCAGCAATACCATAATTAGTATATTTACCAGATTTATTGGCAACAGGTATTTCCATTCCAGATTGAGTAACTGGTCAATACGTAATCGTGGAAACGACCAACGTACCCATAAACTCAGGAATATCAGAACAAACGCTTTTGAGAAAAACCAAACGTACGAAGGTACATACCACATAATTTGATTAAAAGCCTCCCAACCTTTTATCTGAATGGGCATCCAACCACCCAAAAATACTGTAGTTGCTATACCTGCAATTATAAACATGTTGAGATATTCGGCCAGATAGTAAAACCCAAATTGCAAACCTGAATACTCAGTATGATATCCGGCAGTTAACTCCGATTCTGCTTCAGGTAGGTCAAACGGGCCTCTGTTTGTTTCGGCATGACCCGAAATAAGATAGATTACAAAGGCTACCAACGATGAAATATGACCATTAAAAATATTCCAGCAATACTCCTGCGATGCAACCATTTCACTGAATTGCATCGTACCTGAGAGCACAACCATAGTCATAAGTGCAAATCCGGCCGATAGTTCGTAGCTTACAAACTGCGCTCCACTTCGCATAGCTCCAATCATTGAATATTTATTGTTACTTGACCATCCGGCAAGCAAAACCCCGATAATACCAAGCGACGAAACAGCAGTTACATAAAATACACCGATATTAAAATCCAATGCCTGCAATCCTTTACCAAAACCAAGTGCTCCAAAAGTAGCCACCGAGGCAATAATCATAAAAAATGGAGCCGTAAAAAACAGGAATCGGTCTACCCGGTTTATCCGGATAATTTCTTTCATCAGAATTTTCAACACATCGGCCACGGTTTGGAATATACCATACTTCCCTACCCTGTTTGGACCAATACGAGCCTGAAAAAATGCAGTTACTTTACGCTCCACATAAATCAAAATCATGGCTATTACAGCATAGGCACCCAATAATGCAATACCTACCAGTATTAATTGTACGACAAGTACCCCAAACGGAGGTAAAAACGAACCGAGAAAAGACTCAATCCATTCTGTTACATGATTCAATTCCAGTGGTTGTGTATACGAATTCATAAAAATAATTTATATTATTTACCTGAAATTATCTGTCGATATCAGGTATTACATAGTCCATTGAACCTCCAATGCCGATAAAGTCCGATATCTTTTCACCTTTACAAATCAGCGGCATAACTGAAACAAGTGCCATTGATGGTGAGCGAAACTTTAACCGGTGTGGTGTTTTATCTCCTTTGCTCTGAATATAGACACCAAACAATCCCTTGCCGGCTTCCACATGCTGAAAGTATTCGCCTTCGGGAAGCTTTATTATTGCTTTGGTTTTAGCGCAAAAATCGCCTGACGGAATATTATCAATTAGTTGTTCTATAATATACAATGACTGCTCAATTTCATCCAATCGGTTCAAATAGCGGGCATACGAATCGCCCTCAGAACGTAAAACTTCCTGAAAATCCACTTTGTTGTATACGGCGTAAGGCTGGTGTTTACGTACATCGCACGACCAACCGGAAGCACGACCAGCAGGGCCGGTTACAGCATAAGATATTGCATCCTTTTTCGACAACAGGCCGATGTTTTTCATCCGGCCCAACGCAATAACATTGTGCGAGAAAAAGCGATCGTATTCTTTCAATTTCTCGCGCATGTAAGGTATAAATGCCTTTACATCAGCCTGAAATTGAGGATAAATATCGAACATTACCCCACCTATCACATTGTTGTTAATAATTAAGCGGCCGCCACAGGTTTTGTCAAAAATGTCGAGTACTATTTCGCGTTCGCGCATGCCATAAATAAATGCAGTTGTAGCACCCAGGTCGTTTGTTTGTGCAGCCCATGCCACTAAATGCGAGCTTATCCGGTTTAACTCATCCATAATAGTACGGATATATTGCGCTCTTTCAGGCACTTCAATTCCGGCAGCTTTTTCCACACACATGCACAAAGCATGTCGGTTCATTCCAGCCGAAATATAATCTAGACGGTCGGTAAAATGAAGGGTTTGCGGGTAGGTCATTCCTTCGCACAGTTTTTCAATTCCCCGGTGAATATAACCGCTATGAACATCTATTTTTTTTACAATTTCGCCATCCAAAGCCGTCCTGAAATGCATTACTCCATGAGTTGAAGGATGTTGTGGACCAATGTTTATTATGTAGTCGTCCTCCTCAAATACCCGAACAGTTTCTTCAACAAAGGTACCATCCACTTCCATTATCCGCGGTGCGAGGTCAACAACATCCTTACTTTCCACCGATAAAGGATTCAGTGTTTCGTCCGGATTATAATCCTTACGTAGCGGAAAACCGTTCCAGCTATCGTTCAGTAAAAATCTACGCATGTCCGGATTATTTATAAATCGTATTCCGTACATAGCAAATACTTCCCGCTCATTAAAATGTGCTGTTTCGTAAAAATCAGTTACAGAATATAACAATGGATTTACGCGATCAGGTGTACATGTTTTTAGTATAATTTGTATTGATGGCTGAACTGAGCTCGACAACAAGTAGGTAACTCCCAGATTTTCGCCATCATCAGTACCAATCAGATATACGAGATAATCAAATGGATGTGGTGCGTAATTATATAAGAAACCTACCAACTCTCTAAGTTCCCCGGGAGCTACTTCTATTGACAGATTCTCCCCTTCTACAAGTTCTGTAGCCGGAAACTGGTTATTTATCAATGCTTTTAATGTGTTCATAAAATGCAAATGTGGAAAGCGGGAATTCTTTATCGTTCCTTGTTTCCTAAAAATTTTTCGAGTTTGATTTTGCGTTGAAGTTGCATAAGTCCGTAAAATAACGATTCCGGACGCGGTGGACAACCGGGTATATATACATCAACGGGTAAAATTTTATCAACACCTTTCACCACATGATACGAGTTTACAAACGGGCCACCCGAAATAGCACAACCTCCCATTGCAACTACATATTTGGGTTCGGCCATTTGGTCGTATACCCGCTTGAGTAATGGCGCCATTTTGTGTACAATTGTACCTGCTACCAACATTAAATCGGCCTGGCGGGGACTATTGCGTGTCACTTCCATTCCAAAACGCGAAATATCGTAATG
>RRZT010935675.1_pt1 | contig 32186 bp, 27 predicted proteins | sample 2165551 | NCBI WGS metagenome assembly RRZT01 (sample SAMN10456910, study PRJNA506462) | wastewater metagenome | biome: wastewater; feature: sludge; material: wastewater sludge; isolation source: wastewater sludge with Escherichia coli K12::gfp cells carrying plasmid... | place: USA: Moscow, Idaho...
CGCCAAGAAGGATTTCTCAAGCCCAAACGTACTGCGTCCTTGGCCCTGGCACGCCTCGACCTGAACCGCTACCTGCCCGAACCGGACGGCCCGTTGGCCCCGCTGCTCAACTCGCGCCAGAAAATCAGCCTCGGCTGGCTTACCCGACAGGATTTCAGCGGCCGCTTCGTCATCGGCGAGCTGCGCATCGGCCGCATGACAGCCCAGCAAATCGATGCCGACATCACTGCCAACCGCAACGGAATCGACATCCCGCGCCTCAGCGCAGCCATTTACCAAGGGCAGCTCGAGGGCTCGGCCAAAATCAGCAACGACCAGGTGCCGACCCTCAGCATCAACCAGTCGATCCACCACATGAACATCCAGCCCTTGCTGGTCGACCTTTTCGACTTCAGCCGGATCGAAGGCAGCGGCAATGGCCACGCCACACTCAGCGCCCAGGGACGTACTTTTGACGAGTGGCGGCAGACCATGAACGGCACACTGGAAATCGGACTGCAACGCGGCGCCCTGACGGGCATCAACCTTGTCGAGGCCCTGAAAAACCTGCCTGCAGAACTGTCGCAGTGGGGCACGCGGACCTACACCAGCGATACCCAGCAAAAAACCCCGTTCCAGAACCTGTCAGCCACGTTTGCCTTTGAGTCCGGCGTAGGCCGCAACCAGAACCTCAAGCTCACCTCGCCGCTGATTGACCTGGCAGGCGGAGGCAAGATCGACATCGGCCGCAACATCATCGACTACTCGCTCGATGTGCGTGCCAATGCACGCGAGTTTCCGCGCCTGAAGGACATGAACGTGCCGATCAAGATCACCGGCGCCATGGCCAGCCCGACTTATGCGCTGGATTTCAATGCCATGATCAAGGACAAGAAGACCGAAAGTGAAAAGCAGCAGGCGCTCAAGGAGCAGCTGACCCGTCCGCTTCAGGCGCTCAGGCAATAACGCCTAACTGCGAAACATGAAATACACCGCACCCACCATGCACAGGGCAGCCCACAGGTAGTCCCACTTGAAGGGCTGCTGCATGTAGAACACCACGAACGGCACGAAAACCGACAGTGAAATCACCTCCTGGATGATTTTCAGCTGCGACAGCGTCAGGCTCTGGACGCCGATCCGGTTGGCAGGAACCTGCAGCATGTATTCGAACAAGGCAATACCCCAACTGATCATGGCCGCCACATACCATGGCGAGGCGGACAGGTTTTTCAGGTGCCCGTACCACGCAAAGGTCATGAAACAGTTGGACAGGATCAGAAGCAGAATCGTTTGCAGGAGCGGCGACATGGGGAAAATCGGCCTGTGCTAAAATCGGGCCAGAGTATAAACCGGGTCCCTCCCATGAAGAAAACCTTTGCCTGCATGGCTTTCAGCCTGCTCACACCCTTGGCGCTGGCCGCCAATCCACAAGTGGAATTCAAGACCAACCAGGGCAATATCGTTCTGGAGCTGTACCCGGAAAAAGCCCCCAAAACGGTTGCCAACTTCACCCAGTACGTCAAGGACGGCCACTATAACGGCACCGTCTTTCACCGGGTCATCGACGGCTTCATGATCCAGGGCGGCGGCATGGACAGCCAGCTCAACGAAAAACCGACCCGTGCCCCCATTCCCAACGAGGCTGGCAACGGACTGAAAAACGAGCCAGGCACCATCGCCATGGCCCGTACGTCCGACCCGCACTCAGCCAGCGCCCAGTTCTTCATCAATGTTGCTGACAACAATTTCCTCAATTATCGCGCCCCGAGCGGGCAAGGCTGGGGCTACGCCGTGTTTGGCCGGGTGACACGCGGCATGGATGTCGTCAACCGCATCGCCAAGACCAGGACCACCAGTCGCGGCATGAACCAGGACGTACCCGTTACGCCGGTCGTCATTGAAAAAGCCACCCTGCTCCCCAACTAAACCAGACTGCGTTTTGCTTCCGTTTTCGACTGCGAGAATTTCATGATCAAGTTCACCACCAACTTCGGCACCATCACCCTGCAACTGTTTGCAGACAAGGCTCCGAAAACCGTCGCCAACTTCGAACAGTACGTACGTGACGGCCACTACGACGGCACGGTGTTCCACCGGGTCATCAACGGCTTCATGATCCAGGGTGGCGGTTTTGCACCGGGCATGATCCAGAAACCGACCCGCGACACGATTGAAAACGAAGCCGGCAACGGTCTTTCCAACAAGGCCTACACCGTTGCCATGGCACGCACCATGGCCCCGCATTCGGCCAGCGCCCAGTTTTTCATCAACGTGGTGGACAACGACTTCCTCGACTTCAAGAGTGCGGATGCCCAGGGATTCGGCTACTGCGTGTTCGGTGAAGTAGTGGAAGGCCGCGAAGTGATCGACAACATCAAGACCGTGAAAACCGGCCGTCGCGGCATGCACCAGGATGTGCCGATGGAAGATGTCATCATCGAAAAAGCAGAAATCATCTGATCCTGCCCCGTCATCTGCCGCCGGCCCCTGCCGGCGGCTTTTTCATGCCGAGTCATCGTGGCCACCCTCATCCTTGCCGACCTGCATCTCTCTGCTGATACACCTGCATTCAACGATGCCTTCCTGAGACTGTTGAACGCGGCGGCCGGACAGATCGATGCGCTTTACTTGCTGGGCGACATTTTCGAGGTCTGGCTGGGCGACGACGACCCGGCTCCTTTCCCGCGCAGCATCATCAGTGCATTGCACCGGTTTGCGACCAGCACGCCGGTTTACGTCATGCATGGCAACCGCGATTTTCTGCTGGGTCCGCGCTTTGCCCGGGAAAGCGGGGCAACCCTGCTGGCAGACCCGACTCTGGTTGAGCTCCATGGCCACCGCTATCTCCTGAGTCACGGAGATCTGCTGTGCACTGACGATATTGCCTATCAGCGCTTTCGCCGGACCATCCGGCAGCCGTGGCGGCAATGGTTGCTCCGGCACCTGCCACTGGCCTTGCGCCAGCGCATTGGCCAGCGTCTGCGCCAGCAAAGCCGGACGGCCAAGAACGACAAGCCTCTTTACATCATGGACGCCAGTACCGAGGAAGTTGGCCGGTGGTTGCTGGGGCATGCCGGCAGCACGCTGATACACGGACACACCCATCGCCCCGGCCATCACCGGCATGTGCTCACCAACGGCACTCTGGCCGAGCGCTGGGTATTGCCGGACTGGCGCCCCGGCCAGACGGGCGGACTGTGGATTGACCAGAACGGTGTCCACCCGGCCCCCGACCCGCTGCATGACCTGCAAACGCATACCGGCAACCAGACCCGCTAGGCGAACCGCCTCAGCATGAGCCGGACGGCTCCTCCAGCGGCACGTGCCATTCCGCCTGTAACTCGGACAACAGGATATTGATGATCGCGTCGCCGGCCCGTTCGGCCGGATAGATGAACTGCAACTCGGCCTGCTTGACCACGTCCGGCACCACATGCACACGACCTGCGGCTTCGCAGCGCAAGGCATCATCTTCACGCATCAACACAATCCCGATTCCGCAACACACCAGCGCCTCCATGACCGGAACATGGTCAATGTCACAGATGCGCTTGGGGGCGATGTTCAGTTCCCGCCACAGTTCGCTGGTCAGTTTGCTGAAACTGGAATGCTGGGACATGCCAAGCCATGGCAACTTGCCCAGTTCCTTGATGCCGCCGGCCTCCACCCGGTCGCGCCACGCAACCGGCACGACAATCCGCATCGGGATTTCCTTTAGCTTGACGGAGTTGACGTTTACGTAATGGTTCTTACCCAAATAGAACCCGACATCGATTTCCTTCTTGCGGACCTGGTTGAGAATCTCGCCGGTCACGCCATGACGGATCTGGATGTCGATCAGGGGATAGCGATTGATCAGGGAAGCAACCCACGGCCCGATATGCACGATTTCCGGCGTAGTAATCGTTCCAATCACGATCCTGCCGGCAAACTGGCCTTTAAGTGATTTGGCATGATTGAGCATGTCGCGGCTGGCCGACAGGATGTCTTGTGCTCGTGGCAGCAAATCCTCCCCCAGCCGGGTCAGACGGATACCACTGGCACTGCGCTCGAACAACGGCATGCCCACATCTTCTTCCAGCGCCTTGATTTGCGCCGTTACTGCCGGCTGGCTCAGATGCAGCAGCTCGGCCGCCTGCGTCAGGTGCCCCTGCTGGGCGACCGTGACAAACGTGCGCAGCTGGTAGATTTCCATTCTGTTTTCCCCTCGTATTTACAGCCGATTGTAAGAGCTGACCAGAAATTTGACACCGGATTTGTAGAGCATTTACACCACATCAAAATTTTGTCAGACAGCAAAGCAACGTACACAAGTGTATGTTTTTATTTGTTTTTTGCATTGCATCATCAGCCAGACTGATTTTCTGCATCAAAATTTGCGATTGGAGCATTACGTTTGCGTCAACGTAGATTTCCCCGAGCAGACCGGTACCGGCCTGCGATACACAGGAGGAAACCATGAACGACGACGTATTAAAACGGGTGCAACAAAACCCGAAGTTCGCCGAACTCGTGCACAAGAAAACAAGCCTGGGCTGGACTTTGTCAATCGTAATGTTGGCAATCTACTACGGCTTTGTCCTGGTGCTCGCTTTCGCTCCCCATTCCCTTGGTGCCCGCATCGGCGATGGCGTGATCACGCTCGGCATTCCGGTCGGGGTGGCAATCATCGTCTCGGCTTTTGTGCTGACCGGCATTTACGTTCGCAAGGCGAACACCGAGTTCGACCAACTCAACCAACAAGTGATCGAAGAGGCCAAGGCATGAGCAAGAAATGGCTAACCGCACTGGGTGGAGCGGCACTTGCGCTGCTCCCCTACGCCGCAATGGCCGCAGGTGCGATCGAGGGCGAAGTCAAAAAAGCCCCGATCAACATCCCGGCCATTGTGATGTTCTTCCTGTTTGTGGGCTTTACCCTGTTCATCACCTACTGGGCCGCCCGCCGCACCAAATCTGCCTCAGACTTTTACACCGCCGGCGGCGGCATCACCGGTTTCCAGAACGGCCTTGCCATTGCAGGTGACTACATGTCCGCAGCATCCTTTCTCGGGATCTCGGCCATGGTGTTCTCCAAGGGCTACGACGGCCTGATCTACTCGATCGGCTTTCTGGTCGGCTGGCCGGTGATCCTGTTCCTGATCGCCGAACGTCTGCGCAACCTCGGCAAGTTCACCTTTGCCGACGTGATCTCCTATCGCCTCAGCGCCACTCCGGTCCGCCTGCTGGCTGCAACCGGCACGCTGGTCGTGGTCGCACTCTACCTGATCGCCCAGATGGTTGGCGCCGGCAAGCTGATCCAGCTGCTGTTCGGCCTCGACTACATGTACGCCGTGGTGCTGGTCGGCGTGCTGATGGTGATGTACGTGATGTTCGGCGGCATGCTGGCCACGACCTGGGTACAGATCATCAAGGCCATCATCCTGCTGGCCGGCGCTTCGTTCATGGCCCTCATGGTGCTGGCTTCGGTCGGTTTCAGTCCGGAAGCCATGTTCGCCAAGGCCGTCGAAGTTCACGACAAGCACATGGCCATCATGGAGCCAGGGCAACTGGTGTCCAACCCGATTGATGCCGTATCGCTGGGTCTGGCCCTGATGTTCGGTACTGCCGGCCTGCCGCACATCCTGATGCGCTTCTTTACCGTCAGCAACGCCAAGGAAGCCCGCAAGTCGGTGTTCTTTGCCACGGGTTTCATCGGTTACTTCTACATCCTGACCTTCGTGATCGGTTTTGGCGCCATCTTCCTTGTCGGCACCAACCCGCAGTTCCTGACTCCGGACGGCAAGATCATTGGTGGCGACAACATGGTGGCCGTGCATCTGGCCAACGCCGTGGGTGGCAACCTGTTCCTCGGCTTCATCTCCGCGGTGGCCTTTGCAACCATCCTGGCAGTGGTGGCTGGTCTGGCCCTCTCGGGTGCCTCGGCGGTATCGCACGACATCTACGCCTCGGTCATCAAGAAGGGCAAGGCCGTTGAAGCCGATGAAATGCGCGTTTCCAAGCTGACCACGCTGGCCCTCGGCATCATCGCCATCGTTCTGGGCATTGCCTTCGAAAAGCAGAACATCGCCTTCATGGTCGGTCTCGCCTTCTCGATCGCAGCCTCGGCCAACTTTCCGGTGCTGTTCCTTGCCATGTTCTGGAAAGGCCTGTCGACCCGAGGCGCCGTCATCGGCGGCTACCTTGGCCTGATCTCGGCAGTTGCCCTGATCGTACTCGGCCCGACCGTATGGGTGGATGTACTGGGTCACGAAAAAGGCACGGAACTCTTCCCGTACAAGAACCCGGCCATCTTCTCCATGACGATTGCGTTTGTTGCCACCTGGCTGTTCTCGGTGATGGACAAATCTCGCTCCGCCATCGAAGAACGTGCCAAATTTGACGGTCAATTCGTACGTTCCATGACCGGCATCGGGGCAGCCTCGGCCTCCAAGCACTAATCTCTGCCACTTTTCCCCGCCGCAACGGCGGCGGGGAAATTCCGGCGACCTGTCATGAGCCGGTTCGTTCCGAGCCGATTGATCACAGGATCACCATCCAGCCCTGCCGCGGCCAGCGGCTTCACGATGACTATGGGAGAAAAAGCAATGTCCACCATCGAGTCCGTCCTCAAGGAAACCCGCAGCTTCCCGCCGAGCGAAGCCTTCCGCCAGCAAGCCACCGTTTCCGGCATGCAGGCCTACAACGACTTGTGCGAAAAAGCCAACGCCGACTACGAGGGATTCTGGGCCGATCTGGCGCGCGAACTGCTGAGCTGGAAAAAGCCGTTTACCCAGGTATTCGACGGCTCCCAGGCACCATTCTTCAAGTGGTTTGCCGACGGCCAGCTCAACGTGTCCTACAACTGCCTTGACCGGCACCTGGAACACAACGCCAACAAGACCGCCATCATTTATGAAACCGACGATGGCCAGGTCACCCCGATCAGCTACCGCTCGCTGTACGAGCAGGTATGCCAGTTTGCCAACGGCCTCAAGAGCCTTGGCGTTGGCAAAGGCGACCGCGTCGTGATCTACATGCCGATGGTGCCGCAGGCCATCGTGGCCATGCAGGCCTGCGCCCGCATCGGTGCCATCCATTCGGTCGTGTTCGGCGGCTTTTCTGCCGGCGCCCTGCGCGACCGCATCCAGGATGCTGCCGCCAAGGTCGTGATCACGGCCAACGAAAGCGTGCGCGGCGGCAAGCTCGTTCCGCTCAAGGCCACGGTGGACGAAGCACTGGCCATGGACGGCTGCGACAGCATAGAAAAGGTAGTGGTGCTCCAGCGCACCGATACCCCTTGCAGCATGGGTGCCAGGGACATCACCTGGGACGCACTGACTGACGGCCAGCCGCTGGAATGCGAACCGGAATGGATGAGCGCCGAAGATCCGCTGTTCATCCTGTACACCTCCGGCTCCACCGGCAAACCCAAAGGCATCCAGCACAGCTCGGCCGGTTACCTGCTCGGTGCCGCCAACAGCTTCCGCTGGGCCTTTGACTACAAGCCCAACGACATTTACTGGTGCACGGCCGACGTGGGCTGGATTACCGGTCACTCCTACATCTGCTATGGCCCGCTGGCCATGGGGGCAACCCAGGTCGTGTTCGAAGGCATCCCGACCTATCCGGATGCCGGTCGCTTCTGGCGCATGATCGAGCAGCACAAGGTCAACATTTTCTACACCGCACCGACCGCCATCCGCTCGCTGATCAAGCTCGGCGCCGACCTGCCCAAACAGTTCGACCTCTCCAGCTTGCGCGTGCTTGGTACCGTCGGCGAACCGATCAACCCGGAAGCCTGGATGTGGTACTACGAAGTGGTCGGCGGCGGCCGCTGCCCGATCGTGGACACCTGGTGGCAAACCGAAACCGGCTCGGCCATGATTGCCCCGATGCCGGGTGCCGTTGCCACCAAGCCGGGCAGTTGCACCCTGCCGCTGCCGGGCATCATGGCCGACATCGTTGACGAATCCGGTGCCCAGGTCGAACCGGGACGCGGTGGCTTCCTCGTCATCAAAAAGCCGTTCCCGAGTCTTGTCCGCACCATCTGGAACGATCCGGACCGCTTCAAGAAAACCTACTTCCCGGAAGAGTTCAATGGCCAGTACTACCTGGCGGGTGACTCGGCCAACCGTGACGAAAACGGTTATTTCTGGATCATGGGCCGCATTGACGACGTCCTGAACGTGTCCGGCCACCGTCTGGGCACCATGGAAATCGAATCGGCACTGGTCGCCAACCCGCTGGTCGCCGAAGCAGCCGTCGTCGGCAAGCCTCATGACGTCAAGGGTGAGGCCGTGGTGGCCTTCGTGGTACTCAAGGGCATCCGTCCGGAAGGCGACGAAGCCAAGAAGGTGGCAGCCGAACTCAAGAGCTGGGTAGCCCACGAAATCGGCAAGATCGCCCAGCCGGACGACATCCGCTTTGGCGAAAACCTGCCCAAGACCCGTTCCGGCAAGATCATGCGCCGCCTGTTGCGCTCGATCGCCAAGGGCGAAGAAATCACCCAGGACACCTCGACGCTGGAAAACCCGCAGATCCTTGACCAGCTTCAGGAAATTGCCTGACCAGACCACCCGCATGATGTGACATAACAAGGGTGGAGGAGACAGCCGCGGCCAGCAATGGCCGCGGTTTTTTCGTTTGCGTCCACATGGAAAATTCCCTGCCGCCATCAGCTACGTCCGGCCCGGCGGCTTGTCCCGCCCTGGCGATGCACGCATAATTTGCCGCTTTGCCAACCTGCGCGCTCATGTCATGGATTTTGGTCATTACCTGCTGATTCTGGTCGCGACGGTGCTCGTCAACAACGTCGTACTGGTGCGCATCCTCGGCCTGTGCCCGTTCATGGGGGTTTCCAAAAAGCTGGAAGCCGCCATCGGCATGGGTGCGGCAACGACCTTCGTCCTGACCCTCGCCTCCGGCACCAGCCACCTGATCAACGAGCTGCTGGTCGCCGCCGGGGTCGATTACCTGCGCACCCTGGCCTTCATTGTCGTCATTGCCGCCATCGTGCAGTTCACCGAAATGGTGATCCAGAAAACCAGCCCGGTGCTGTACCAGGTATTGGGCATTTACCTGCCCCTGATCACCACCAACTGCGCCGTACTCGGTGTCCCGCTGCTCAACGTGCAGGAACGGCACAGCTTTGCCGAGTCACTGGTCTTCGGCTTTGGCAGCGCCGTCGGCTTCAGCCTGATCCTGATCCTGTTTGCTGCCCTGCGCGAACGGCTTGAAGGTGCAGACGTGCCCGCGCCGTTCCGCGGCTCGGCCATTGCCTTTGTCACCGCCGGCCTGATGAGCCTGGCGTTCATGGGCTTCGGGGGGCTGGTGAAATGAGCGGCTTCCTGATTGCCGTCGCCGTCATGGCCGGGCTGGCCCTGGTGCTGGGCGCAGTCCTGGGCGCCGCATCGGTCCGCTTCCGCGTCGAGGGCGATCCACTGGTCGACAAGATCGACGCCGTCCTGCCGCAAACACAATGCGGCCAGTGTGGTTTTCCGGGCTGCAAGCCCTACGCCACCGCGATTGCCGGTGGTGAAGCAGACATCAACCTGTGCCCGCCGGGTGGCGAAGACGGCATCCGCAAGCTCGCCGACCTGCTGGGCGTGGAATTCAAGCCGTTTGCCGAAGGCATGGCCCAGCCCAAGCCCAGATCCGTGGCGGTCATTGACGAAACCACCTGCATCGGCTGCACCCTGTGCATCCAGGCCTGCCCGGTTGATGCCATCCTTGGATCGGCCAAGCAGATGCACACCATCCTCAGTAGCGAATGCACCGGTTGCGAGCTGTGCCTTGAGCCTTGCCCGGTCGACTGCATTCGCATGGAACCCATCCCGACCACGGTGCAAAACTGGAAATGGCAATACCCGGTTTACGCACTCAAGGTCATGAATCCTGACGCGCCCACTGCATGAGAACGCTGTATTCCTTTCATGGCGGCGTCCATCCGCCCGAACACAAGGCCGAATCCTGCCATGTGCCGCTGCGGCATGCCGGCATCCCGCCGTTGCTGGTCGTCCCGCTGAACCAGAGCATCGGCAACCCGGCCAAGCCTTGCGTGCATGTCGGTGCCAGCGTGCTGGCCCACCAGCGCATTGCTGATGCCGACGGCCGGATTTCCGTCGCTGTCCACGCGCCTACGTCCGGCCGCGTGCTGGCCATCGAGCCGCGCCCGTTTGCCCATCCGTCCGGACTGGCGGACCTGTGCATCGTGATCGAACCGGACGGACTGGACCGCAGCGTCGATCCGTCCCCGGTTGCATGGCAGCAGATGCCGGCTGCCACCCTGCAAAACGCGCTGGCCGACCAGGGTGTGGTCGGCCTCGGAGGGGCGGTCTTCCCCACCGGCCTGAAAGTCGCAGCAGAAGGCCTGGAAACCCTGGTCATCAACGGCGCCGAATGCGAGCCCTACATCACCTGCGACGACCGCCTGATGCGCGAACGTGCAGCCGATGTCGTCAAGGGCATCCGGCTCCTAGCCGAACGCATGCAGCCGCGCGAAGTGCTGGTCGGCATCGAGGACAACAAACCCGAAGCCGTTGCCGCCATGACGGCTGCCGTTGCCGGCACCGGCATCGAAGTGGTACCCGTGCCGACGCGCTATCCCGGCGGAGGCGCCAAGCAGCTCATCCGCGTGCTCACCGGCAAGGAAGTCCCGCACGGTCGCCGCTCGACCGAATTCGGCGTGCAGTGCTTCAACGTCGCCACCGCCTATACGGTGTGGCAGGCACTGGAGCGCGGCATCCCCATCGTGTCGCGTCTCGTCACCCTGACCGGCGCCGTCACCCGCCCCGGCAATGTCGAAGCCCTGATCGGCACACCGGCCGACTGGTTGATGCAGTCTGCCGGCCTGCTGGCCGGACACGACGGCATCATCATGGGTGGCCCGATGATGGGCTTCGTATTGCCTGATGCCGGTGCCGGCATCACCAAGGCCACCAACTGCCTGATCGGCAAGACCCGCCAGCTGTTCCCGCCCCGGCCGGCCGCCCTGCCCTGCATCCGCTGCGGTGAATGTGCCAAAGCCTGCCCGACCGACCTGCAGCCGATGGACCTGTACTGGTTTGCCAAAAGCCGCCAGACCGGACGGGCCCAGGAACACCACCTGTTCGACTGCATCGAATGCGGTGCCTGCAGCTACGTCTGCCCGAGCCAGATTCCGCTGGTGGACTATTACCGCTTTGCCAAAAGCGACATCTGGGCAGCCGAACGTGACAAAAAAGCCGCAGAGATAGCCCGCACCCGGCATGAATTCCGGGAATTCCGCATCGAGCGCGAAAAAGAGGAAAAAGCCGCCCGGCTGGCTGCCAAGGCCGCAGCCTCGATTGCCGCAGCCCAGAGTGTCCAGCCCGCTTCACAGCCCGTCGCACCAACCGGCACCATGCAGGATGACAGCAAACGTGCTGCCATCGAAGCTGCCATGGAACGGGCCGCTGCCCGCAAGGCTGCCAAAGCCGCAGAAGGCGGCCAGCCCGCTACTGCGTCCCCTGACAGCACACCCGCCGAAGCGGCACCGGCTGCCACGGCCCTGTCCGACGACAAGCAGGCGGCTATCCGTGCCGCCATGGAACGGGCTGCCGCCCGCAAGGCTGCCAAAGCCGCAGAAGGCAGCCAGCCCGCTACCGCGCCCCCTGACAGCAAACCCGCCGAAGTGGCACCGGCTGCCACTGCCCTGTCCGAAGACAAGCAGGCCGCCATCCGTGCTGCCATGGAACGGGCCGCTGCCCGCAAGGCTGCCAGGGCAGCAGCCGACAAACCTGACGAAAACTCCTGACGCTTATGCGCTTTTCTCCGTTTCTTGCCCGTCCTGCCAGCGTCAGCCGCATCATGCTTTACGTGCTGGGGGCCTTGCTGCCAGGACTTGCGGTCTATGTCCACTTTTACGGGGCCGGCATCCTGTTGCAGATCGGGCTGGCGACCGCAGCCTGCTATCTTTTTGAAGCAACCTGCCTGCACTTGCGCCGGGTGGCCTTGCGTCCCTTCCTGCTGGACGGCTCGGCACTGGTAACCGCTTGGCTGATCGCCCTGTCGCTGCCTTCGCTGGCACCGTGGTGGCTGGTCGTCGTGGCCAGTTTCTTTGCCATTGTGGTGGCCAAGCACCTGTACGGCGGACTGGGCAACAATGTGTTCAACCCGGCCATGGTCGGCTTTGCCGTGGTGATCGTGTCATTCCCGGCCCAGTTGTCGCAGTGGGCGGCACCGCACGGCCCGCTGTCGGCGATGGAGCAGTTCCGTTACATCCTGACCCGCGAGCTGCCTGGCGGGATGAGCTTTGACGCCATTGCCCAGGCAACCCCGCTGGATTTCCTGAAAACCCAGCTGGCGGCCGGGCATGACCTGCTGGTTTCCGGCACCAGTCCGATTTTCGGCCTGCTGGCCGGCGTGGGCAGCGAGTGGGTGGCGCTGGCCTGGCTGGCCGGCGGACTGGCCCTGCTGGCCGCCCGGGTGATCAGCTGGCAGGCGCCGGTGGCATTGCTGGCCACGCTGGGCCTGTTGTCCGGCCTTTTTCACCAGATTGATCCTGCCCGCTATGCCAGCCCGGTGCTGCACCTGTTTGCCGGCGCCACCATGCTGGGCGCCTGGTTCATCGCCACTGATCCGGTCAGCGGCTCGACCACGCCACGCGGCAAACTGGTGTTCGGAGCCGGCGCCGGGCTGTGCCTGTGGGTAATCCGGACCTTCGGCAGCTTTCCTGATGCCATGGCCTTTTCGGTCCTGATGATGAACATGGCCGTTCCGCTGATCGACCGCTACACCCAGCCGCCGGTGTTCGGCCACAAGACGGCAAGGGGGCGCCCGTGAACGATACCCTGCGCGAAGCCCGCAACAGTGCGCTGACCCTCTTGGCGTTCGCCGTCATTGCCACGGCACTGATGGCCGGGGTGTATGCCCTGACCTACAAGACCGTGCGCGCCAACGAAGAGCGTGCCAAGCTCGCCGTAGTGGCGCAGACCCTGGTTCCCGGCAGCTACGACAACAATCCGGCACAGGATGCGCTGCTGTTGTCGGCCGAACAGGCCGCCCGGCTGGACAACGACGGCCCGAGCCAGGTGTTTGTCGCCAAACAGGCTGGCAAAGCTGTCGGCTGGGTATTCGAATCGACCGCCCCCAACGGTTATAGCGGCAAGATCCGCCTGCTGGTCGGCATTGACCGTGACGGACGCGTGACCGGCGTGCGGGTGGTCAGCCACAAGGAAACCCCCGGACTGGGCGACTACATCGATATCGGCAAGAGCGACTGGATCAAGGGGTTCGACGGGCAAAGCCTTGAGCGGCCGGATGCCTGGCGCGTCAGGAAGGACGGTGGCCAGTTCGACTACATGGCCGGCGCCACCATCACGCCCCGGGCCGTGGTGGCGGCAGTCGCCAGAACCCTGGCCTTTTTCCACGACTACCGCGCCGAACTGGCCGGCAGCACGAGGTAAGCATCATGCAACACGGACAACCGGCGCCCGATCTGCCGGCCGCTGAATCCTCTCCCTGGAAAAGCATCGCCTTCAACGGCATCTGGAAGCAGAACGCCGGCGTCGTACAGTTGCTGGGGCTGTGCCCGGTGCTGGCGGTCAGCACCAGCATCGTCAACGGCGTGTCGCTGGGGCTGGCCACCGCGCTGGTGACGGCCCTGTCCGGCGCGGCGGTGGCAGCCGTGCGCCAGTGGGTGCCAAGCGAAATCCGCAATCCGATTTTCATCACCATCATCGCTGCGCTGGTCACCATGGTCGATCTGGCCATGAATGCCTGGGTCCACGGGCTTTACAACGTGCTGGGCATTTTCATTCCGCTGATCACGACCAACTGCATCGTGCTGGCCCGGGCCGAGGCATTTGCCTCGAAAAACCCGGTACGCGAGTCGGCCTGGGACGGCCTGATGATGGGACTGGGCCTGACCGGCGTGCTGGGCTTGCTGGGCGCCATGCGCGAACTCTTCGGCAAGGGCACGCTGTTCTCAGGCATCGATCTGGTCTTTGGCCCGGCAGCCGGCGCGCTGACCCTGCATCTGGCACCGGAGGATTACCAGTTCCTGCTGGCACTGCTGCCTCCTGGTGCCTTTCTGGGGCTGGCCTGCCTGATCGCCGGCAAAAACTGGCTGGAAAGCCGCCGGCAGGCACAATCCCGCCCGGCCACTGTCAACGGAGCCGCTTCGGCATGAACGACCACAAACGCCGCCAGCTGATCGCAAGGCTGGCCGAAGCCAATCCCAGCCCGCGCACCGAGCTGGTGTATTCCACGCCGTTCGAGCTGCTGATCGCCGTGATGCTGTCGGCCCAGGCGACCGACAAGAGTGTCAACGCCGCTACCGCCAGACTGTTTCCGGTCGCCAATACACCCGAAGCACTGCTGATGCTGGGCGAGGACGGCCTGATTCCCTACATCCAGACCATCGGCCTCTTTCGCAGCAAGGCGCGGCACGCCATCGACACCTGCCGCCTGCTGCTGGAGCGGCACGCGGGCGAGGTGCCATCCACGCGCGAAGCGCTCGAAGCCTTGCCGGGCGTTGGGCGCAAGACAGCCAATGTCGTACTGAATGTTGCCTTCAACCAGCCGACCATCGCGGTGGATACGCACATTTTCCGTGTCTGCAACCGTACCCGGCTGGCACCGGGCAGCACGCCGCTGGCGGTCGAACTCAAGCTCGAAAAAGTCACGCCAAAAGAATACAAGCTCGACCTGCACCACTGGCTGATCCTGTTTGGCCGCTATACCTGTACTGCCCGCAAGCCGCACTGCCAGCAGTGCGTCATCAATGACCTGTGCGAATGGCCGGACAAAACCGTTGCCTAAGCCGTTTTTCATTCAAAAAGGTGAAAATCCGCCATTTCGTGCATGACTTCATGCAAGTGGATTGCCAGTCCTTCCGCATCGCACTAGGCTTAGGACACACCATGCGGGCCAACAGCCCGAATGCGCTCTTATTTTCACGAGGTTGACCCATGCCTGCCGTATTACGTCCCGCTGCCCTGCTCCTGACCCTGACACTCCCTCTGACCATGCTGACCGGCTGCGACAAGGCCCGCGAGCTCTACCAGAGCTGGAGCGGTGGCAACGAGGCCAAGCCCGTCGTGCAACAGACACCGGCCCCGGGCATGCTGCTGGCCGACTTCACCTCGCTGGTGGAGCAGGAAGGCCCGGCCGTGGTCAACATTGCCGCCACCCGCCCGGAATCGGCCGGCAATCCGTCACCGCTGCCTTTCCCGATCCCGGAAGACGACCCCCTGTTCGAATTCTTCAAGCGCTTCATGCCGCCAGGCGGCGGCAACCAGGAGCCGGAAGAAAGCGACTCCATCAGCTACGGCTCGGGTTTCATCGTGTCGCCGGACGGTTTCGTGCTGACCAATGCCCACGTGGTACAGGGCGCCCAGCAGATCCAGGTCAAGCTGACCGACAAGCGCGAAGTCCGCGCCAAGCTGGTCGGACTGGACCGCCGGACCGACGTGGCCCTGCTCAAGATCGATGCAGCCAGCCTGCCGACCGTGAAGATCGGCGACCCCAACACCCTGAAAGTGGGCGAGTGGGTGGCCGCCATCGGCGCACCGTTCGGCTTTGACAATACCGTGACTGCCGGCATCGTGTCGGCCAAGGGCCGCAGCCTGCCGGACGATACCTTCGTACCCTTCATCCAGACCGACGTGGCCATCAACCCGGGCAACTCGGGCGGACCGCTGTTCAACCTCAAGGGGCAGGTGGTCGGCATCAACTCGCAGATTTACAGCCGTTCCGGCGGTTTCATGGGCATCAGCTTTGCCATCCCGATCGACATTGCCATGAGCGTGGCCGAACAGCTGAAGGCCAATGGCCGCGTCAGCCGGGGCCAGCTGGGCGTGCACATCCAGGAGCTGAGCCAGGAGCTGGCCCGCTCGTTCGGCCTGAGCACGGCCGCCGGCGCCCTGGTGGTCAGGGTGGAACCAGGCAGCCCGGCGGCCAAGGCCGGCCTGCAACCGGGCGACATCATCCTGAACCTGGACGGTCGCAAGGTGCAAAGCTCGACTGACCTGCCGATGATGGTGGGACAGATGAAACCGGGCACGACCGTCAAGCTGGGCGTCTGGCGCAAGGGCAAGGAAGTGACGCTGGACGCCACGCTGGCCGAAATGCGCAATCCCGGCACGGAGGAGGCCCCGCAGCAGAAGGCTCCGTCACAAATACCGTCCACCACGTTCGACAAGCTGGGCCTGACCCTGAGCGAGCTGTCGGCCAGCCAGCGCAAGGAGCTGGGCGTGCAAAGCGGCCTGCTGGTCGACAAGGTCGGCGGTCCGGCAGCCAAGTCCGGCCTGATGCACGGCGACATCATCCTTGGCGTCAACCAGTCGCCGGTCAGCAACATCGAAGAGTTCAGCAAGCTGATCGACGCGGCCGGCAGCAATGTCGCCCTGCTGGTCAAGCGCATGGACAACACCCTGTACGTTCCGCTGCGACTGGGCAACTGACACTGACCGCCCTGACACCCTCAGGCCAACGGCCCGTTCCTTCCGGACGGGCCGTTTTTCTTCACCCGGGCAGGCATGTGTCCTTATCCCTGAAAGCAGGGCAGGACACCGCCCGTCTCCGCCCTCCGGCTTGCCCGGACAGCCGCCTGCCTGTGATGCAGCCGGGCCTCTCCAGCTGGCTCCGTCCTGCTTACACGCTGCTTTCCAGCCAGCGGATATAGACCCGGTCGGCTTCGTCCAGCAGTGCCTGCTTGCGGGCTTCATCGAGCCAGCTGGCGCGGATGCTGTTCTTGGCCAGCCGCAGGACTTCGTCGGCGCTCAGGTCCAGTGCCTTGATGCAGGCCTCGAAATTGTCATTGACGTAGCCGCCGAAATAGGCCGGATCATCCGAGTTGATGCAGACATTCAGGCCCAGCGACAGCATCTGCCGCAGGTTGTGGTGCGACAGGTCGTCCACTACCTTGAGCCGCAGGTTGGACAGCGGACAGACCGTCAGCGGCGTCTGGCTGGCAACCAGTCGCTGTACCAGCGCCGGATCATCGGTCGAGCGTACGCCATGGTCGATGCGCGACACCTGCAACAGGTCGAGCGCCTCATGCACATAGGCCGCCGGGCCTTCTTCACCGGCATGCGCCACGACCGGCAGCCCCAGCTCACGGCAGTACGAAAACACGCGGGCGAACTTGGAAGGCGGATGCCCCACTTCACTGGAATCCAGCCCGACACCGTCAATGCGATGCAGGAACGGCTTGGCCGCTTCCAGCGTGGCGATGGCCTCGCCTTCGGACAGGTGGCGCAAAAAACACATGATCAGGCGGAAAGTGATGCCGTGCTGCGCCTCGGCTTCCAGCAGGGCCCGGCGCAGGCCGCCGAGCATGGTTTCAAAGCTGATGCCGCGCGCAGTGTGGGTCTGCGGATCAAAGAAGATTTCCACATGGCGCACGTTGTCTGTGTGTGCGTGTTGCAGGTACGCCCGCGCCAGCAGGTAAAAATCCTCTTCGTCCCGCAATACGCTGGCTCCGGCGTAGTACAGGTCAAGGAACGATTGCAGGTTGTCAAACCGGTACGCAGCGGCCAAGGCTGCCTCGTCGGGATACGGCAGGGTCACGCCATGCTTGCGGGCCAGCGCAAAGGTCAGGCCGGGCTCGAGCGTACCTTCGATGTGCAGGTGCAATTCCGCCTTGGGAAGCGCGCGCGCGAGGCCAATAATGTTCAGCATTGAGAAGTTCCTTTGCACAAAACCGGATTTTGACAAAAGGCGTCGCTTTGACGAAGTGCAATGTCGGGCAGAAAGCCGATCATGCCGCGTTTTCGACGACCGTCCGCCCAGTCAGGACAGCTGAATGACCCTTGCATCACTTTTTTCCCAGTATTTCCTCGGTGCCATGCTGAGCTTTGTGGTCATCACCAATCCACTGTCGAAAATTCCGATGTTCCTGTCACTCACGCCCGGACAGACGCCGGTACAAAAGAACCGGGTGGCCTTTACTGCCTGTGCCTACGCCGGGGCCATCATGGTGGTGTCGCTGATCGGCGGCAACCTTGTACTGTCGATGTTCGGGATTTCGTACGGAGCATTGCGGGTGGCCGGCGGGCTGGTGGTGGCCGGTGTCGGCTACAAGATGCTTTATCAGGCGTATGATTCGACCAGCCACGCGCACCGCGAATCCGTGGACGTGTCGTTTTTCCCGCTGGCCATGCCCGGCATCAGCGGACCAGGCACCATCGCCGTGGTCATCGGCTTTTCCACCGAGATAGCCGAAATCACCGACTGGCGCTGGAAAATCGCCGCCATCCTGATCACGCTGGCCGCCATCGGCGGCACCATGCTGGTGGTCTGGCTGTCGCTCAAGCTGTCGGCCAAGATTGCCGAGAGGATCGGCCCGAGCGCACTGGACGTACTGACCCGGCTGATGGGATTCCTGCTGATCTGCATCGGCGTGCAGTTCGTGGGATCAGGCATCCGCACCTTCTATTCCACCCTGTCCTGACTCCAGGCAGGGCAATCATGCCAGCGGCCGGGACATGCCCGGCCGTTTGTCAGCCTCCGGTCATTGCCATCAGGCGCACGACCTGCCGTGGTGCCTCATTGAATTCGTGCCGCTCCGGCTTCAGTTCGATCGCCGCACGAATGGCGGCCTCCAGCCCTGCGTCGTCAATGCCGCTGCGCAACAACGGTCGCAGCGGCAGGCTGGCCTCCTGCCCCAGACACAGGTACAGCGTGCCGTCGACCGACAGCCGGACCCGGTTGCAACTGGCACAGAAATGCTGCGACATGGGCGTGATCAGCCCCAGGGTAAAGCGCGCATCAGCACTCTGCCAATAGCGGGCCGGCCCGCCCCCCATCGATACCGACAGGGGAAGCAGGGCAAATTCGTGCGCCAGCTGCTCCAGCAACGGAGCCAGCTCGGCACCGCGCACGCTGCGGCCGCTGTCGCCCATCGGCATGGCTTCGATCAGGCGCAGGATGAAACCGTGCCCGATGCAAAAGCGCACCATGTCGCCAACGTCGCCTTCGTTGACGCCGGCCAGCGGCACCATGTTGATCTTGATCTGTTCAAAACCGGCAGCCTTGGCTGCCATCAGCCCGGCCATCACATCGGCGTGACAGTCACGGCCGGTGATGTCGTGCAGACAGTCTCCCCGCAGCGAGTCCAGACTGACGTTCAACCGCCGCACGCCGGCCTGCCGGAGGGCCGTAGCCTGCCGGGCCAGCTGGGTGGCGTTGGTCGTCAGCGACAGGTCGGCAATGCCGGGCAGCCGAGCCAGATCAGCCGCCAGGCCGGCAATGCCGCGGCGCAGGAGCGGCTCGCCTCCGGTCAGGCGGATGCGCCGGGTGCCCATGCGGCCAAAGGCCGCCACTACCCGGCTGATTTCGTCAAAGGTGAGCCAGTTGCGCGGCTCCTCGAATCCCTTGAATCCTTTGGGCAGGCAATAGGTACAGCGCAGGTCGCAGCGGTCAGTCACCGACACCCGCAGATAGTCGACCGTCCGGCCAAAGCGATCGGTGAGCATAGCCTCGTCCTTCCCATGCAGTCATTGCCGTACAGCCTTTGATCATCCTCTTGCATCGGGCATTTTTCCATTCTCCAAGCGCGTCAGACGGCCTAGTTATTTCGGCCGAAGCCCATGCCATGACAAAAGGATTTCATGTGCTTGCACTTTATCCAAACATCCGTTTGAATGACGTCACCCGGCAAATGCTCATGACATCAAAAACGTACGGACCCGATCCGGCCACTGCTAGGTACGGAGGCATGCGCGCTCTTGTGACCGACATGCCTCCGGTACATCACCAACGAGAGGACAAACACATGGCATTCAGCGACTGGTTCATTCCCGAACGGATCAGGCAACGGCAGGATCAGCTGATCCAGGCACGTACCACCGTCAATGTGGCAATGCTTGCCGCACTGCTGACCCCGCTCTTTTCCGTTTCCTATTTCAAGCTCGGCCACAGTGCCATGGGCTTCGGCATCCTGGCCGGCGGAGCCGGCATGGCCCTCAGTGTCCTGCTGATGCGGCTGACCGGCCTGATGCAGCTGGCCGCCAATGTCGCCATCACCTCCATGTACACCATGGTGTGCTGGATGGCCTGGGTAAACGGCGGACTGATGGGCACCAGCATCGTCTGGTTTGCCACCGTACCGTTTGCCGCCATATTCATTGCCGGACGACGGGCCGGTTATGTCTGGGCCGTACTCACCCTGCTGGCACTGGTGCTGTTCATGCTGCTACACAACGACCCCGGTGCCCTGCCCGACATCCCAATTCCCGCCACCGAATTCCCGTTCATGCAGCTCAAGTCGCTGGTCGGCCTGACCCTGGTGGTCCTGGCGCTGGCACTGGCCTTTGACTCCGCCAAGGCCAAAGGCTTCAACAGCCTCGAAACCGCACGCGAACAGGCCGAAAGCTCACGCCACGCCATCGCCGCCATGCTGGACCAGATCGCCCGTTCGGTGCGGGCTGCCAGCCAGGAAAGCAAGGACATCGCCGATTCGGCCCACCTGATGGTCGACACCATGCAAAAGCAGAGCGCCCGCACCCAGGAGATGGTTGTCACCGTACAGCAGATGAGCGACCTGACCAGCCACAACGCCGACCAGACCGTGCATGCCGCCGAAGTCGCCGGCAACGCCCGCCAGCACGCCAGCGCCGGTGGCCAGGTGATGGACGAGGCAGTACGCCGGCTGGACGAAGCCGGTCAGGCCATGAGCCGCTCGGCCGCCGCCATCGAATCGCTCGAACGCCGCTCCAACGAGGTCAGCGGCATCGCCCAGCTGATCGGCGAGATTGCCGACCAGACCAACCTGCTGGCACTGAATGCCGCCATCGAAGCGGCCCGTGCCGGTGAAATGGGCCGCGGCTTTGCCGTGGTGGCCGACGAAGTCCGCAAGCTCGCCGAGCGCACGCAGTCGGCCACCAAGGACATCGAAGCCAAGATCGGCCTGATTGTCGACGGTACCCAGGAAGCCCTGATCGCCATCCGCGACGGCAGCAGCCGCATGCAGAGCGGCGCCGGCAACGCGCGCGCCGCCCAGGAAAGCCTGTCCGGCATCATCTCCAATGCCCACGAGCTGGCCAATGTGCTTGAAGCCGTTTCCAGCGCCGGATCAACCCAGTCGCAGGGCTTCAAGACCTTTGCCGGCAACGTCACGGCCATCGGCCACGCGACACAGACGTTGTCGGACGAGACGGGCTCGATTGCCGGATCAACCCGTCGGCTGGACGCACTGATGGCCGAGCTGCAAGACTTTACCCGCCGCTACGAAGCCGCCCAGTCGCAGCCGGCGTAATGCAGCCCGTTTTGCATGTACCGCGCCCCGGTGATTAAATTGGCCCCATGAACTGGTTATTCAAGAAAATCGGCCTGGTGGCGCGGCAGTCCAAACCCGAAGTGGTCGAGTCGCTGCTGCTGCTCTCGCACCACCTCGAGTCGCAGGGACTGCACGTCTTTATCGACCGCGACAGCGTCACCCGCTCACAGGCACAGGGGCTGACGCTGATCGACCGCAGCGACTTCGGCAAGATCGTCGACGTGGCCATCGTCCTTGGCGGCGACGGCACCATGCTGTCGGTGGCCCGCCTGCTCGCCCCCTACCGCGTGCCACTGATCGGCATCAACCAGGGGCGGCTGGGCTTCATGACCGACATCCCGCTGCACCAGATGCTCGATTCGATCAGCGCCATCCTGTCGGGCGAGTTCCTGCCCGAAGAACGCATGCTGCTGCAATCAACCGTGGTGCGCGACGGCGTCGAAATCGCCCATCATCTCGCCTTCAACGACATCGTGATCAACCGCGGTGCCATGGGCCAGATGATCGAATTCGAGGTGTTCGTCGACAACCAGTTTGTCTACAGCCAGCGCTCGGACGGCCTGATCATCAGCACCCCCACCGGCTCAACGGCCTACTCGCTCGCCAGCGGCGGGCCGATCCTGCACCCCACCGTGCCGGCCATCAGCCTTGTGCCGATCTGCCCGCAGTCGCTCAACAACCGCCCGATTGCCATCAACGATTCCAGCGAAGTCGAATTCATGCTCACCCGCGGCATTGACGCCCGGGTGCATTTTGACGGCCAGGCGCACTGCGACCTGATGGAACTCGACCGCGTCCTCGTGCGCCGCTACCGCAACTCGCTGAAAATCCTGCACCCGCTGGGCTACAGCTATTTCGACATGCTGCGCCAGAAGCTCCACTGGGGCGAACGCCTGCTGTAACCGACTGCCGACCGAACCCTGCCCGACTGCCCTCCATGCTGCTCTCGCTCTCGATCCGCCACTTTGTCATCGTCGACACGCTCGAACTCGATTTTTGCTCCGGCTTCACCGTCCTCACCGGCGAAACCGGGGCCGGCAAATCCATCATCCTCGACGCACTCGGGCTGCTGCTCGGCGGCCGCGGCGACGGCTCGCTGGTCCGCCACGGCGAAGAACGCGCCGAACTGGCGGCCACGTTCGACCTGCAAGCCGTGCCCGAACTGGCCCGCCAGCTGGCCGACGACGCCCTCGTTGAAGCCGGCGACACCGAACTGCTGATCCGGCGCGTGATCGACGCTTCCGGGCGCTCGCGCTGCTGGCTCAACGGCCGCAGCGCCACGCTGGCGCAACTCAAGGACATCGGCGAAGCACTGGTCGACATCCACGGCCAGCATGCCCACCAGTCGCTCAACAAGCCCGACACCCAGCGCCGGCTGCTGGACGCCTACGCCGGCGCCGTCGGACTCGCCACCGAAGTCCGCAGCTGCTTTGATACCTGGCAGACCGTCAAGCACCAGCGCCAGGAAGCCGAGCGGCACGCCGCCGAGTTCGAGCGCGAGCGCGAACGGCTGGTGTGGCAGATCAGCGAACTGGCCGAGCTGCAGCTGGCTCCGGACGAATGGGAGCAGCTCACCGCCCAGCACAGTCGGCTGGCGCACGCTCAGGAACTGACAGAAGCCGCCCACAGTGCCGTCGAACTGATCAACGAAGCCGATGGCGCCATCCTGTCGCAGCTGGCACAGGTGCAAAGCCGGCTGGGCAAACTCGCTGACGTCGACCCGCAACTGAAAGACACCGTGGGCCTGCTGGATTCGGTGGAAGCCGAACTGCGCGAAGTGGTGTACGCCCTGCGCGACTACGGCGGCGACATCGAGCAGGACCCGGCCGAGCTGTACCGGGTGGAAAACCGCATCGATACCCTGTATTCGATGGCACGCAAGTTCCGGGTCCGCCCGGAAGAACTGCCGGAAAAACTGGCCGGCTGGCAGGCCGAACTCGCCCGCCTGTCCGAGTCCACCGACATCGATGCCCTGATCGAGGCCGAAACCCGGGCCGAGCGGGCCTACTGCGAAGTGGCCGAGCAGCTGTCGCTGGCGCGCCAGCACGCCGCCATCGAGCTTTCCGGCCGCATCAGCGACGAAATGCAGAATCTGGCCATGCAGGGCGCGCGCTTTGCCATCGAACTGGCCCCGCTGGCGGCACCGGCAGCCAGCGGCATGGAATCGGTCGAATACCTGGTGGCGGCCAACGCCGGCACCACCCTGCGCCCCCTGTCCAAGGTGGCTTCCGGCGGTGAACTGTCGCGCATCAGCCTAGCGTTCCAGGTGGTGGCCAGCGAAGTGGCACGGGTGCCGACACTGATTTTCGACGAAGTGGATGTCGGTATCGGCGGCCGGGTGGCCGAGGTGGTCGGCCGGCTGCTGCGCCGGCTGGGCGAACGCTATCAGGTACTGTGCATCACCCACCTGCCGCAGGTGGCCGCCTGCGGCAACAGCCACTGGCAGGTGGTCAAGCGGCTGGAAGGCGGTCGCACGGTCAGCAGCATCCAGCCGCTGAGCGAGGCCGAACGGGTGGAAGAAGTCGCCCGCATGCTGGGTGGCGAGCAGATCACCGACACGACCCGCCAGCACGCCGCCGAGCTGCTGACCCTCGCCCACTGAGCCTGGCCCGGACGGAAGATGCCAAGCGCACCGTACACGGACGGTGAAAGTCTCACGCCGCATGGCACACGGCAGCACGACGCCGCCTCCCGGTAACGGGATGCGGCGTTTTTCATGGGCAAGACTGGAGAGGCGTGCAGACCGGCAGCGTATGCGCAGCCGGACCGGGCGCTTCAGAAACCGGACACGCACCCGTGGATTTGCAGGGAACAAGCACCGGCACGTCCGGACGCAGCACGACTTCGCATCGCCCTGCCATGCCGAGCCTCCAGCGCCAGTCACCTGGCGGCCTGTGCCCCGCACCGGTTACCGGTCGCCACTGCATCACCACAATCCGGGAACGGCAGCCGGAACATCACCCGGCTGTATCAGCCAGCCGAAACCACCCGGTGCCGCACACCACCACACGCCGCAGCCACACATGCCAGACCCGCCCCCGGTCACGGAAATGGCCAAGGCAGCATGAGATACATTGACGAGACAAGACTGCGCGCGGGTGCTTGCACGCTCCGGGGCTCTGGCCGTACAGGCTGCCACTCCAGCCTTGTGGCCTGTTGACACAGCGCCATTCCTCACCGCAGCAGCTCTCCCGCCGGCATCAGGCCAGTCCGGAAAAACAGGCGGCAAACCACGCCGCATCGGGTGATGCCGGCCAAGCCGCTTGTCCTGTCCCTTGCCGGACGACAAGTCAAAGAATGTTCAGCCCGCCAGCGATGCAGCCTCGCACCAGCGGTCAACCATGGCTTTTGCATTGCACGGGGTTTCAGCTGGCATCAGCGCGGATTGCCCCGGAACGCCCCCAGACAACCGGAGCCGCGTTCAGCGCGGCTGGCGCAACGCTGTGTTGGCCGACTGGATGCGCTCGCAGGCCGTGGCGGCCGATTGCAGGTCGGCGGATTTTTCCAGTACGGCAGGTTCGGCCTGCAAGGCTCGCTGCACGGCAGTCGCCAGCAGCACGGTGATGTCAAAATCGGCACTCGACAGCACGCGCCCGTTGCGCAGCTTCTTGAAATACACCCGCGCCATCTGCGCGTATTGCCAGGCGCGCTCACCCATGCCGCCACTTTCCTCCCACGCATCCAGCATGGCCAGCATGTGGTGGGTATCGCGCTCGGCGGCCAGCCAGCGTGCTTCGCTGCTGGCCCGCAGGCTGGCAGCGCTGCCGGTCCTGGCGGATTTTCTGGTTTTTTTGTCTGCTGCCATGTCAGTTTTCTTCCGCCGGAGCCGGTTTGTCGATGGTTTCGTAGCCCAGATCACTGACGGCACGACGCAGTTCGGCAATCGCGATGCGGACCAGTGCCGGTGCTCCGCTGAGGCCGAATTCGATATGCATCATCGGCAGGGCGTCACTGCCAAAGCTCGGCAGACTGGAAAAACGCAGGGCCGGATAGCGTGCCACCGTGGCCTGCATCAGGTCGATCAGGTCGCCTTCGCGTGCCTTGAGGGCGATGAATCCTTCCTCGGTATCCGGCTCGCGGACCACCAATTCCGGGTACAGGGTATCGAGCACCCACTCGACCATTGGCCAGGCCATGCTCGGAAAACCCGGCACGCAGTGCAGGTGGCCAAAGCTGAAACCCGGCATCTGGTTGACCGGGTTGGGCACCAGCCGGCTGCCGGCCGGCAGGTTGACCATGTTGATGCGGTGCGGATAGGCCTCGGCCCCGAAGCGCCCTTCGACAATGGCCTGCCCTTCGGGATGAATGGCCAGCGGCGCGCCGGCCGCTTCGGCCACGCACTGGCGGGTGTAGTCGTCCGGGGTGGCGCCGATGCCGCCAAAGCTGAACACCACTTCGCCGCTGGCCAGTGCCCGGCGAAAGGTCGCCGTCAGGCGTTCCGGGTCGTCCCCCAGATATTCCACGCCGGCCAGCCGCTGGCCGCGGGCAGCCAGAATGCGGACAAGTGCTGCAAGATGTTTGTCCTGTCTCTTGCCGGACAACAGTTCGTCGCCGATGATGATGGCCGAAATTTTCATGTCTTGATGGCTTGGCGGATCAGTGAAAACCGGCATCTTGCAACCTGCCGTCCGCTCATGCAATGCTCTGACGACCGCTTGTCCCCTGCCTCGCGTAAAATACCCGCCATGCTGAATGATCGTGCCCAACGCCTGCTCAAAACCCTGGTCGAACGCTATATCGCCGACGGCCAGCCTGTCGGCTCGCGCACCCTGACCCAGCTGTCAGGCCTCGACATCAGCCCGGCCTCGGTCCGCAACGTCATGGCCGAGCTGGAAGACATGGGGCTGGTGGCCAGTCCGCACACCTCGGCCGGCCGGGTGCCCACTGCGCGCGGCTACCGGGTGTTCGTGGACAAGCTCCTCACCATGCACCCGCTGGAACAGCAGGCGCTGCGCCAGGTCGAAAGCGGCATCCATCCGGACAGCCCGCTGCGCATGGCTGCGGCTGCCTCGCAGCTTTTGTCCGACCTCACCCACTTTGCCGGCGTGGTCATCACGCCGCAGCGGGCCGATGCCGCGTTCCGGCAGATCGAATTCCTGCGCCTGTCGGAAAAGCGCATCCTGCTGATCCTGGTCACGCCGCTGGGCGACGTGCAGAACCACCTGCTGGTCACCGACCGCGACTACACGCCGGGCGAGCTGATCGAAACCGCCAACTACCTCAACCACCACTACGCCGGCCAGTCGCTCGAGCACATCACCCGTGACCTCGAGCAGGAACTGGCCAGCCTGCAAGGCCACATTGCCCGCCTGATGACGGCCGCCATCCACGCCAGCAAGGAAGCCACCTCGCAGGACGACATCGTGGTCAGCGGCGAAAAGCGCCTGCTGTCGGTGGAAGAACTGTCGTCCGACCTGGCCTCGCTGCGGCGGCTGTTCGACATGTTCGAACACAAGACCGAGCTGCTGCACCTGCTCAACATCAGCCGCCAGGCACAGGGCGTGAGCCTGTTCATCGGTGAAGAATCCGGCCTGTCGCCACTGGACGGCTGTACCGTCGTCACCGCGCCCTATACCTTCGACGGCACCCGCGTCGGCACGCTTGGCGTGGTCGGCCCCACGCGCATGAACTACGAGCGCGTCATCCCGATCGTCGACATCACCGCCCGGCTGGTATCCAGCGCCCTGTCCAGCCCGCTGTCGGGCTCCGACGCTCCCTCATCCCATTGACCGGTCCGTTTCCCGTGAAAACACTGCTGCCCATGAAATCCCTGTTCTCCGGCCTGCTGCTGGCCTGCTCCCTGCCGGCACTGGCCGACGATGCCCTGATCGCCCGCCCGGACGTCCAGGCATTCATCAACAAGGTCGTGGCCGAACACGGCCTGTCGCGCGAAGCGGTGACCTCATCGCTGCAAGCCGCCGAAAAAAAGCCCAACATCCTGACCATCCTTGACCGTCCCTCGACCGCGCGACCGTGGTACCAGTTCCGCCCGGCCCACGTGAACAGCCGGCTGGAAACCGAAGGTGCAGCCTTCTGGCGCCAGCACGCTGCGGCACTGGCCGACGCCGAAGCACGCTACGGCGTGGATCCGGAAGCCATCGTGGCCATCCTTGGCATTGAAAGCGGCTACGGCCGCAACATGGGCAGCTTCCGGGTACTGGACGCTCTCTCCACCATCGGCTTTGACTATCCGCGTCGGGCCGCGTTTTTCCAAAACGAGCTGGCTGAGTTCCTGACGCTGGCACGCGAGGAAAAAGCCGATCCGCAAAGCTTCAAGGGCAGCTACGCCGGTGCCATGGGCATGGCGCAGTTCATGCCGTCGAGCTTCCGCCAGTGGGCAGTGGACGGCAACGGCGACGGCCGCCGCGACATCTGGGGCACGCCGGCGGACGCCATCGCCTCGGTCGCCAATTACCTCAAGCAGCATGGCTGGCAGCACGGTGCCGACATCATCCTGCCGGTCAGCGTCAACCCGGCCATGGGTGAAAAACTGGCTGCCGAGAAATTCAACCTGCACTACAGCGCAGCCGAACTGCGCGGGCTGGGTGTCGACATGCCGGCTGGCGTACCGGACCAGGTGCAGGCAGTGGTTTACCCGCTGGAAATGCAGGCCGGCGTGACCGAGTACTGGATGGGGTTGCAGAATTTCTACACCATCACCCGCTACAACAAGAGCACGCTTTACGCCACCGCCGTCGCCCAGCTGGCCAACAACATCAAGCTGCGCTGGGCCATGCAGGAAGCCTACAGCGGCCTTTGATCCACCCGTATCCGGCCGGGCAGCCCGGATGCTGCCCGGCTGGCTACCGTCCTGATTTCCCAAGCCCGGGCCGGCACGATTCCGGCAGTTACCGTACCCTGCGGCCAACGGATTCCCCTGTGATTGCCGGCACCGGCACGACCCTGTTGCCATCCCGGCCCGGATCACCAGCCGGCCCGTGGCTGCCTGCTTTTACGCCAGCCTGCCATCGTTTCCTCCCGGAATCCGCCCTGACGAACTCACCAGCCGGACAAGCCACCGGCACCAGAGCGGCCCGGCCCTGCTGACGATGGCTGACGCCGGCAGCCTCATCCCCCGCCCGCAGCGACCTGGCGCCAGTGGTTTTCCGTGACCTTTTTCGCCCTCGCCCAGCCCCGCTCCCCCGCGAGCGGCACGCCAGCCAAACCTGCCAGCGGACACCGGCTGCCGCGGCGTTTATCATCGGCAGTTTGTCCTTGCCCGCCCGCTGCCCATGACTGCCCTGACCGGCTTTACCATCCTGCATGCCAACCGCGCCGAAATGCTGCGCGACGTGATCCTGGCCTGGCTGGCCCGCGATCCCCTGTCCAGCCCGCTGGACGACGAGGTCTTTCTGGTACAGAGCCAGGGCATGGCGCAATGGCTCAAGCACGCACTGGCCGAATCCCCGGCCGGCATTGCCGCCGCGCTGGATTTCCAGCTGCCGCAAGGCTTCCTGTGGCGCTGCTACCGGGCCGTGCTGGGCGAAGACAACGTGCCGGCCCAGTCACCGTTCGACAAGGCTCCGCTCAGCTGGCGCCTGTACCGGGAGCTGCCGGCCTGGCTGCACGAACCGGTATTCGCGCCGCTGGCACGTTTTGTCGAAGCCGATGCCGACCCGCGGCGCCTGTACCAGCTGGCCCACCAGCTGGCCGACCTCTACGACCAGTACCAGTCCTACCGGGCCGACTGGCTGGCCGGCTGGGAAAACGACCACGACGACATCACCCGCCACGGCCGTCCTGCCCCCCTGCCCGAAGGTGAACGCTGGCAGGCCGAGCTGTGGCGCCGGCTGGCCGGACAGCTGGCCAGCGCCCGCCATACCCACCGGGCGGCAGTCCACCAGCGGTTTGTCGCGGCACTGCGCGAAGGCACGCCACCGCCGGGCAGCCTGCCGGAACGGGTGGTGGTGTTCGGCCTGTCGGCGCTGCCGCAGCAGACGCTGGAGGCACTGGACGCCATCAGCCGCCACAGCCACGTCCTGATGGCGGTCAACAACCCCTGCCGTTACTACTGGGGCGACATCGTCGAAGGCCGTGAATGGCTGCGCCGCCAGGCCGAACAGCGCCACCGCCGCCGCAGCGGCATGCCGGCCGCCCTCGACGACAGCACCCTGCACCTGCACGCCCATCCCCTGCTGGCATCGTGGGGGCGGCAGGGGCGAGACTTCATCGCCCTGCTGGCCGACTACGACCGCTGGCAAAGCGCGGCCGCCACGCATGCGCAGGACATCGACCTGTTCGACGAGGCCGTGCCCGCCGGGACCCTGCCGCTGCTGCAACAGGTCCAGCAGGCCGTGCTGGAACTGGAGCCCCTGCCGGCTGAACCGCATACCCTGCCGCTGCCGGACCATTCAATTGCCTTTCATGTCGCCCACAGCCCGCTGCGCGAAGTGGAAATCCTGCACGACCAGCTGCTGGCCATGTTCGACGACCCCGAGCTGGCGCTGAAACCGCGCGACGTGATGGTGATGGTGCCGGACATCAGCAGCTACGCACCCTTCATCCGGGCGGTCTTCGGCAAGCTGCCGCCCGACCATCCGCGCTTCATCCCGTTTGCCCTGTCCGACCAGTCGGCCGTCAGAACCGAACCCTTGCTGCGGGCCCTGCAACAGCTGCTGGACCTGCCCGCGCTGCGGCTGACCGTCAGCGAGGTACTGGAGCTGCTGGACGTGGCCGTCGTACGCCGGCGCTTCCGCCTGCGCGAAACCGACCTGCCGCTGCTGACCCGCTGGATCGAGGGCAGCGGCATCCGCTGGGGGCTGTCTGCCGCCCAGCGCGCCGAACTCGGCATGCCGGACGATTTTGACCAGAACAGCTGGCACTTCGGGCTGGATCGCATGCTGCTGGGCTATGCCTGCGGTGCCGGCGCCAGCTGGCAGGGCATGGCGCCATACGACGAAGTCGGCGGCATGGACGCCGCGCTGGCCGGCCAGCTGGCAGACCTGCTCTCCACGCTGGCGCACTGGCGGCAGTGCCTGCAAGAGCCCGCCACTCCGGCCGGCTGGCAGGCACGCATCGCTGCCCTGGTCGAGGCCTGTCTCGACATCAAGGACGAGCACGACCTGCTGCTGTACGCCGGCATTGCCGACACGCTCGACAACTGGGTGGCCACGCTGGACGGCAACGGCCTCGCCGATACCCGCCTGCCGCTGGAGGTGGTCCGCGACGTGCTGCTCGGGCAACTGGCCGACACCAGCGTGTCGATGCGCTTTCTCGGCGGGGCGGTCAACTTCGGCACCCTGATGCCGATGCGCGCCATCCCGTTCAAGGTGATCTGCCTCCTGGGGCTCAACGACGGCGACTACCCGCGCAGCCAGAACCGCGCCGACTTTGACCTGATGGCGCAGGATTACCGCCCCGGCGACCGCTCGCGCCGCGACGACGACCGCTATCTGCTGCTCGAAGCCCTGCTGTCGGCCCGCCGGCGCCTCTATCTGAGCTGGGTAGGCAAAAGCCCGCGCGACAACCGTCCTCGCCCGCCTTCGGTGCTGGTCGAGCAACTGCGCGACTATCTGGCCGCCGGCTGGCAGGCGGCACCGGCCGGTACCGGGCCGGCCACCACCGGCCTCCTCGCCGCCCTGACCACCGAACATCCGCTGCAACCGTTCAGCCCGCGCTATTTTTCCCGGGCGCCGGACGCCCGCCCGCAACCGGACCAGCCGCCGCTCTTTACCTACGACAGCGACTGGCGCGCCATCCACGACGCAACCGATCCACCGGCCGAACCCACCGCAGCACTGCCCCTGCCGCTGCCTGACTGGGACGGCCGGACCGACGCCGTCACGCTCGCACGTTTCCTGCGCCAGCCGGCCGCCACCTTCCTGCACGGCCGGCTGAAAGTCCGCTTTGGCGAACTCGACGAACTGGCCGAAGACGAGCCGTTTGCGCTGGACCCGCTGGCCACGCACCAGCTCAAGTCCCGCCTGCTGGAAGCCGTGCGTGACGTGCCCGAGGCCGAAACCGGCCGGCACTGGCATGCCGCAGCCACCCGCCTGACCGAAGAAGGCGGCCTGCCGTTCGGCGCGGCCGGCGCCCAGCTGTTGCAGGCCTGCCATGCGCCGGTCATGGCATTGCGCCAGAACTGGCACCGGCTGGATGACCTGACCGACCTGCCGCCGCTGACGCTGCCACCGCTGCTGTTGCCGCTGGCCGGTGACCAGACCGCCACCCTGCTGGCCCACTGCGACGGCTTGCAGGCGATGGCCCCTGACAGCCCGCCGCTGCGCCGCCGCGTCATGCGCACGGGCCGGCTGGCCGACAGCGCCGGGCGCGGAGCCGATACCCGCTGGATACCGCGCCTGCACACCCTGGTCGGTTTCTGGCCGGCCCACCTGGCCTTGCAGGCAGCCGGCTTCGCCATCCCCACCCTGATCGTCGGCGAAACCGTCACCCTGCGACTGGCACCGCTGCCGGCCGACGAAGCCCGCCACTGCCTCCAGGTACTGGCCGGATACTGGCGGCAAGCCCACGGCGAGCCGCTGCCGCTGCCCTGCAAGACTACCGGCGTCTGGCTGCAACAGCAGGATGCATCCGCGGCCCGCCAAGCTTACGAAGGCGGTTATCACAGCACCGGCGAGCGTGCAGAAAGCCCGGCGCTGGCCCGGCTCTTTCCGGCCTTCGAGGACCTGGACCTCGCCCGCCTCGACGCACTCGCCACCGACCTGTATGCCCCGCTGCTGGCCAGCGTCACCGTTCCGGAGTCTGCCGCATGAGCAACCTGATACAGGCGCTCGACGCGCGCCGCTTTCCCCTGCACGGCCTGCGCCTGATCGAGGCCAGCGCCGGCACCGGCAAGACCTTTACCATCGCTGCCCTCTACCTGCGGCTGGTGCTGGGCGCCCGTTCGGAAGACGACGGGCTGGCTTTCAACGCAGGCGGCCTGCTGCCGCCACAGATCCTGGTGGTGACGTTTACCGAAGCCGCCACCGAAGAGCTGCGCGAACGCATCCGCAGCCGGCTGGTCGAAGCCGCCCGGGCCTTTCGC